>Ga0209166_10000092_pt1 | contig 119628 bp, 111 predicted proteins | sample Coa_R1_3_FD_187151 | JGI IMG/M metagenome (GOLD analysis project Ga0209166, IMG submission 187151) | Surface soil microbial communities from Centralia Pennsylvania, which are recovering from an underground coalmine fire - Coalmine... | ecosystem: Environmental > Terrestrial > Soil >... | reverse complement strand
CCCGGGACGCGGTCGTGGAATCCGCGTTTTGAAAGCCCATTGGCCGTGCCGGCCGGCTCCCACGATTCGAAATCGGGTTGCGAAAGGTTATCCGCAGGGGTGCCGTTTATGCAAGCGGTTCAGAAGGACAGAAATCGGGCAAGGCTGTAGCGCTTGCACGGCCGCGGGAATCCACTGCTACTAGGTTAGACTAGCGGGACCGATGCGATTTGACCTGGTCACTATCTTCCCGGAGTTTTTTTCCGGCCCGCTGGAGCACGGAATTCTGCGGCGCGCGCAGGAGGCCGGCCTGGTCGAAGTGCATATTCAGGATCTTCGCGAATTTACCACGGACCGGCACCGGACCGTGGATGACCGTCCCTTCGGGGGCGGCGAAGGGATGGTGCTGAAGCCGGAGCCGTTGTTCGAAGCGGTGGAGTCGCTGCTGGGGAGCGCAGCCGCAGCTTCCGAGCGAAGGCCGCAACACGTTCCGAACACGGCGATCGTACTGATGTCCGCGGCGGGAAAATTATTTCGACAAGAAACCGCGCGAAGATATGCCGCCCTGGAGCGAATTGTTTTGATTTGCGGACGGTATGAAGGAGTGGATGAGCGCGTGGCGGAGCATCTCGCCACGGAAGAAATTTCGATTGGCGACTTTGTGCTCAGCGGCGGAGAGCTTCCCGCGATGCTGGTGATCGACGCAGTCACGCGGCTGATTCCGGGCGCCTTGGGTAATGAAGCGTCGTCGCAAAACGAATCGTTCAGCGCAATGGCGGAGCAAATCGCAGAAAAAGTACGGCCAGTCCAATCGTCGGTGGCAAAGGAGCCGCCAGTCGCTGCGACTGCACTGCTTGATTTCCCGCATTACACGCGGCCCGCGGATTTTCGCGGCTGGCGAGTACCGGAAGTACTGATTGGCGGAAATCACGCCGAGGTCGCGAAGTGGCGGCGCGCTGCGGCGCTCGAAAAGACGCGCCGGAACCGCCCCGATTTGCTGTTGCGCTCGTAGGTTGCGTGGGTATACTGGACGTTCGATGCGAGTAACGGTTCAAGTCCGCCATTTGTGCGCTGCGCAGGGTGCACGGTCCTGCGGGCTGGCCTGCGCGTGTCCATGCTGCATGTGTATGTGGAGCGATAAAGCGGCATGGTAACTCCTTCGGTATAACGCGAATCTAAGCGAAAGGGATCCAGGGCCGCTCGATAAAAGTGCGGCCCTATTTTTTTGAAGAGAATCGGGAGCGAGGAAATGAGCAACGCGGCAGACGGAGACAGCCGAGGGCGGGAGTCGAAGCCCATCGCGATTTACTACGAACAGCAGCATTGGTTCCGGCCGCTGTTCGAGCAACTCGACGCGCGCGGAGTGAATTGGGTGAAGGTGGACGCCCGGAATCACCAATACGATGTGGCGTCGCCGGAGCGGGAGTATTCGCTGCTGTTCAACCGCATGAGCCCCTCGGCATGGCAGCGCGGCGTGGGCCACGGGATTTTCTATACGTTGAATTATCTCGCGCACCTCGAGGAAAAAGGCGTGCGCGTGGTAAACGGTTCGCGAGCGTTCACGCATGAAACGTCGAAGGCGTTGCAGTGCGCGCTGCTGGAGACGCTCGGGTTGCAGTATCCGAAAGCGCGCGTGATCAATCATCCGTCGCAGGCGCTGCAAGCGGCCGAAGCAATCGGGTATCCGCTTATCGTCAAGCCGAATATCGGCGGCAGCGGCGCGGGGATCAAGCGGTTCAGTTCGGCGAACGAATTGCGCGCCGCCGTCGAGGAGAACAGCCTGCACTTCGGAATAGATAATGTTGCGTTGGTGCAGGAATTCTTCACCGCGCGGGACGGCGTCATCACGCGCGTCGAGGTGCTGGGCGGCGAGTATTTGTACGCGATTCAAATTCACATCACCGGCGAAACTTTCGACTTGTGCCCCGCGGACATCTGCAAGAACACCAAGGGCGAGGAACTGACGCGCATCGCGTGCCCGGTGGATGCGCCGAAAACGGGATTGACCGTAGAAGCGTATGAAGCGCCGCGCAACGTGATTGACGACGTCGAGCGCATCATGGAAGTCGCGGGCATCGAAGTGGGCGGCGTCGAGTACGTCATAGACGACAAGACCGGCCGCCAGCTCTATTACGACATCAACGCGCTTTCGAATTTTGTGTCGGATCCGGAGCGCATGATTGGCTTCAATCCTTATGGCCGTCTGGCCGAATATTTGATTAGCGAAGCGCGCATCCACGAAGCCAGCCACAACGCCGGATTCGTCTCCGCGGGAGGCTTGCGATGAGATACGGCTATTGGCTCCCAGTTTTTGGCGGCTGGCTGCGCAACGTCCCTGACGAAAACATGCAGCCGACTTGGGCGTACGTAAAAAAACTCGCGCAACGCAGCGAACGGATTGGTTTTGACCTCACCCTAATTGCCGAACTGAATCTGAACGATATCAAGGGCGTGGAAGCGCCGTCGCTGGACGCGTGGTCCACGGCGGCGGCATTGGCGGCGGTCACGGAGCGGCTGGAATTGATGGTTGCGGTGCGCCCGACGTTTCATCTGCCGGCGCTGCTGGCGAAGCAGGCCGCGAATATCGATCACATCAGCGGAGGCCGTCTCACTCTTAATGTCGTGTCGTCGTGGTGGGCGGATGAAGCGAAAAAGTATGGCGTGCACTTCGAGCAGCACGACGACCGCTACGCGCGCACCAGCGAATGGCTCGACGTGCTGCACGGCGTTTGGGCGCAGGACCATTTTTCGTATTCCGGTAAGTACTACCGCGTCGAAGACAACGTGCTCGAGCCGAAGCCGGTGGCGCAGCCGCATCCGACGCTCTACGCGGGAGGCGAATCCCCCGCGGCGAAGGACTTGATTGCGGAAAAATGCGACGCGTACCTGATGCACGGGGATCCGCCGGAACGCGTGGGAGAAAAAATTGCGGATTTAAAGCAGCGGCGCGCGAAGCACAATTTGCCTCCGCTGAAATTCGGCGTCGCGGGCTATGCGATCGTGCGAGAGACGGAGCGCGAGGCGCAGGACGAGCTACGGCGCATTACCGACGTCAAGCAGTCTGCCGCGGGCTACAACAACTACCAGCAGTGGCTGGCGGGGACGCAGCTGGAGCAGCGCGTTTCGCTCGAAGACTATTCCGTTTCGAATCGCGGTTTGCGCTCCGGGCTGGTCGGCACACCGGAACAAGTCTCCGAGCGGCTCGCGAAATTTGAAGCCGCCGGCGTTGACCTGGTGCTGCTGCAATTCAGCCCGCAACTTGAGGAAATGGAACGCTTCGCGGAAACAGTGATCCGCCCCAAAACCACTGCCTTCACAGCAGCCTGAACGACGCCTTGAAACGTTCTCTGCGCGACGGAAGGGGCGGCTCGCCGAGGCGCGGCCCGCCATCCACGCGCGCGTTGACCGGACGTTTCTCCTTGAAGTATTCTTCCTTTACGCTACGCAGAAGTTCTTCCGGCAGTAGACCATGAAGCAAGTTCGGCTAAGTTCCGCTCGAATACTCGCGCCACGAAAGGATTGTTATGCCTAAAAAGATCGATCCCCTCAACAAGAAGCGCTACGGTTCGGTAACCGCGATACTCACAGTGACCGATGTGAAAGCGGCGGCCGCCTTTTATCAAAAAGCCTTGGGCTTTACCAAACGGGGCATCATGAATGGCCCGGACGGCACGGCGATCCACGCCGAGCTGACACTCCGCGGCACGACATTAATGCTAGGGCCAGAAGCGCCGCACATGGGCTCACGCAGCGCAAAAAACCTCGGCGCCTCGCCAACGACGTTGTATTTGCTGACGGAGAACGCCGACAAGGTGGTTGCCAAGGCGGTGAAACTCGGCGCCACAGCCAAGGGACCAGTGACGGACATGTTTTGGGGCGACCGTTGTGGATCAATTGTTGATCCCGAGGGCTACGCTTGGATGGTCGCGACCCACAAGGCAGAGCCAACACCCAAGGAAATGGCGCAGAAGATGAAAGAACAGATGACGCAGATGGCTAGCCAACAGGCAGCCAGCGCAGCTAGCGGCTCCTGAGTTGCGTCCTTAGTAGCATTCTTCAAGCGTGCTATTTTTCTTGCCGCTTGCCGCTGTCCTCGGGCGTGCGAGGGCGCCGCGGACTGCACTAGCGGCGACACGCTCATTTGCATCCACTATGCACCGCGAGGCAGTTCCCGGTGTTTAAAATCTTGCGCCCCTGGACAGAAGTCAGGGATCATCAAATGCGTTTCGCCGCGGCACTTCATCTACTCCAGGTTGGAACGGTGGTTTTCTCAAACAGACAGATATCGACAGGTTGCCGCTGACCGCTTTCCAAGGAACACTCAGCCAAACCCACTCAAGATCGAAGTTGTTGCGGCGAAGTAAGTTCCTGGCAACAACGGCTGCTGGAATCTGATATTCCACTAGTGCAGATCGGCCTTGTTCCGCTATACTTACAGTTTACCTTTGAAGAGCTGGCCCCGCCTGAGTGGGTCTGACAGGGAATACGACAATGAATCCGGCAATCGCAAAATTACATGAGGCGCAACTGCGCAAAGACCTCCCTGACTTCCGCCCCGGCGACACGGTGCGCGTGAACGTCCGCCTGAAAGAAGGCGAAGGCGAGAAGGAAAAAGAGCGTCTGCAGGCGTTCGAAGGGGTAGTGATCTCGAAGAAGGGCCGCGCTTCGGGCGCCACCTTTACCGTGCGCCGCGTCAGCTTCGGCGTGGGCATCGAGCGGATCTTCCCGCTGCATTCGCCTTCGATCGCTTCGATTGACGTGGTCGGCAAGGGTAAAGTCCGCCGCGCCCGCCTCTACTATCTGCGCGACCTCCGTGGCAAAGCCGCGCGCATCAAGCGCGCCGCCCGCGAGGAACCCGCCGTGGCCGCTGCCGCGACCGCGGGAACCGAAAACAATTCGTAAGCTGGACTTACTCGCTTCCAAAAACGATTCTCGAGGCTCCGGGCTTCCGGAGCCTCTTTTGTTTTCCAGCGCTAACCCGTAAGGGGCATTTTCGCTGCGCTTATAGCACCGCCTTCCCGTCGGCTAAGCGCTCGGTCTCGAACTCGCCGAGATGGCGGCGCTGCGCTTTGTCGCTAACGCCTAACCCGGAGGCCACGCGTCTACGGCTGAACGTTGGTGATGCCTTCCGTGCCCGGCTTCGGGAAGTGCTTTTCGTACCAGGCAATCGAGCGGTCGGTCCAATCAATCACGTGCTTCGTCTCGCGAATGCCGTGCCCTTCTCTCGGATAGCGCACGAAGACGGCTTCCGTTCCGACATCTTTTAGCGCGATGAAGAACTGCTCCGCCTCGGCGATGGGCACATCGTTGTCGTTTTCGCCGTGGCACAGAAGCGTCGGCGTGTGCGCGGCGGCGACGTGCTTGAGCGCCGAACGCTCCCACGCGACGTCCATCAAGTTGCCCTGGTGGAGAAATTGCCCGAACTCCATTTCTTCATACTGGTTGTAGTAGGTCATGTAGTTGTAGCTGATGAGGTTGCTGATTCCGGCCGTGGGGATCGCGGCCTTGAATTCATTGGTCTGCGTGATGAGCCAGTCAGAAAGTTGCCCACCGTAGCTCACGCCTTCAATCCCCATGCGCTCGCGGTCAATCCACAGGTACCGTCGCACCGCCGCGCTCACGCCGTACAACACGTCCTGGCCTTCGTTGCCGTCCTGATCGCCAAAAACCGCGTCCGCGAACTTCTGGCCGTAGCCCGTTGAGCCGCGGTAGTTCACGTTGAGAACGGCCCATCCGCGCGAGGCGTACACCTGGTTGCGGAAATTGAACGCGGGACCATTCTGGCCGTGCGGGCCGCCGTGAATATTCACGATAAGCGGATACTTCGACGTCGCCGTCACTCCGGCCGGCTTGGTGAGGAATGCTTCGACGTCGAATCTGTTGTCGTTGCTGACGAAGGTGAACGCCTCAACTTCGCCGAGCTGCTTGCCTGCGAGGATTTCGGAGTTCAGATCTGTCAATTTTCGCGCTGCGGCAGTGCCATTTTTCACGTACAGCTCCGCCATGTCGCGCGTTGACGTGTACGTGTACGCCAAAGTTCCGTCCTTTGCCACGGAGAAGCTGCCGATGCTTCCTTCGTCATGCAAGATGTGCTCCGGATCCCGGCCGGTTAAGGGCACGCGCACCAGATGGACGCTGCCGCGCTCCTGAATCGTAAAGTAGACTGCGCCACCGTCCGGAGACCAGAGCGGCGAGCCTTGCCGGTCATCCAGCACCGCGCCAATTTCGCGGCGATCGGTGCCGTCGGCGTTCATCACCCAGACGTGTGTGTCCTCCATAGTCGTCTCGCGGTCGGTTAAGCCGCGGCGCGTGCCGCGAAACGCAATCCGTTTGCCATCCGGCGACCAGACGGGATCGTATTCGTTCGATTCAGTCGCAGTGATGCGGCGGATGCTGTTGTCCGCAACTTTTAGCGCGAAGACGTCGTAGTTGAAAAACTCATCCTGGTTCGGCTCGCGATTGGAGGCAAAAAGAATTTCTTTTCCATCGGGCGACCACTCAATGGAATGTTCGTCGTAAATCCCTTGCGTGAGCTGGCGGACCTGCTTTGACGCGAGGTCGATCGCAAAAATGTGCAGGCGCTGGTTGTCGTTGAAGCGCGTCATGCCTTCGCCGGCATCCGGCTTGTAGAGGTAACGCGTAATGACCATAGGATCGCCGCTGGCTTCGGCGGCGCGTTCGTCGGGCGTCGAAGATACAAAGGCAATCTGCTTGCCGTCCGGCGACCAGGTGATGTTTTCTCCTTCGCCGGGCAACGGGCTGTTGGTGCCGTGCACGTTGGCGGTGAGCGTGGTGACGTCGGAGCCATCCGCTTTTGCGAGAAGCAATCCGTGGCTCTCGCCAACGTTGCCTTGAAACGCCAGCCATTTTCCGTCCGGCGACCAGTGCGGATTTCCCGCGATGTCCTTTTCGCTGCCGATGCGCACAGGCTTTTGCGTAGCCAGGTCCATGATCCAAAGCTGCGGCGCGGGCCGGCCGGGACGATCGTAGGAAATCACGGTGTAGGCGATGCGATGGCCATCCGGCGAAAGCAGCGCGTCGCCGACAAAGCGAAAGCGCGCAAGATCGCTGCTGACAAATCCCTGCGCTGCCACGAATCGCGGCAAAAATATAGCCGCCGCGAGGCTCACGAAGAAAAATGCGAAGGTCATGCGAACGGATCGATTCTCGGAAAGCATGAAGTTCTCCCTTACGCGAAAGGAATACAAAAATTGGCGCGCCAATCGTAGGTCGCAGGGGCGATGGCGGTCAACGGTGCGGGTTGAAATTCGCATGGCAAGCCGGTTTCGGCTGGGCGAACGAAAACCGTGGACCATTTGTTTGACGTTCGCGCGCGGTTGTTCCACGGTGCGGTTGCCGTGCTAAAATCCACGCGCGATGTCTCGCCTTTGCTGTTCCCGTTTCGAGCGTGAGGCGCGAAAACTTGGCTGGATGCGCATCGCCGGTCTGGACGAAGCCGGCCGCGGCGCGCTGTTCGGTCCGGTAGTCGCGGCTGCGGTCATTCTCAATCCCAGGCGGCGCATCGTCGGCCTGGATGATTCGAAGAAACTCTCGCCGGAGCGCCGCGCGGAACTGGCTCCGCGCATTCACGAGCACGCCATCGCCTGGGCCGTCGCGGAAGTTGATGCGCAGCGAATCGACGCTTGGAATATTTACCAGGCCAGCCGGCAAGCCATGACCGCGGCCCTCACGCAATTGTCCGTGCAGCCCGATTACCTGCTGCTCGACGCGATGCAACTCGATGTGCTGATCGAGCAGAAATCGCTCATCAAAGGCGACGCCCGCAGCGTGTCCATCGCCGCCGCGTCCATCCTCGCCAAGACGCATCGCGACGCACGCATGGAAGAATGGGACGCCGTTTATCCGCAGTACGGCCTCGCGCGTCACAAAGGTTACGCCACTCCCGATCATCTGGAAGCGCTGCGGCAGTATGGTCCGTCTCCGCTGCACCGGTACTCCTTCGCGCCCGTTCGTGACGCGAATTGCTGGGCCGCCGGTGCGACGCAAACTCCTCTACCGCTTTCCTAATGCGTCCCCTAAAATCTCCGCGGGACAATCCAGGGGTCCTCTTGATGTTTGTTAAATGGATTGGACGTGGCACCACTAGCGTCATAGTGCTTGCGTGCGTGATGGTGGTCGCATGGGCGTTGTCGCTTCGCGCCGCGCAGGATTCCGCTCGCGGAGCAGATGAAGAAGTTTTCGCCGCCACTCCGCCGATGGGCTGGAACAGTTGGGATGCCTACGGCGAAACGGTCAGCGAATCCGACATCAAAGCCAACGCTGCGTGGATGGCGGAGCATTTGAAGGCGTACGGCTGGGAATATGTCGTCGTCGATTCCGGCTGGTACGTCACGAATCATTCTGTCGGGGAGAACGCAGCCGCCGCGCAGTTCAGCTTGGATAAATTCGGACGCTACACTCCCGCGCTGAACACCATCCCATCGGCCGAAAATGGCGCAGGGTTCAAGCCGCTCGCCGATTACGTTCACTCCCTCGGATTAAAATTTGGAATTCATATTCTGCGCGGCATTCCGCGGGAAGCGGTTCGCAGAAATTTGCCCATTGCCGGCTCTGCGTTTCGTGCTAAAGCTGCTGCGGACATCACGGACACCTGTCCGTGGAATCCGTTCAACTACGGATTGAGAATTCACGCGCGTGCCGCACAGGCTTACTACGATTCCGTGATTCGGCTGTACGCAGATTGGGGAGTCGATTTTCTGAAAGTGGATTGCATCTCCAGCCATCCGTACAAGGGCGAAGAGATTCGCATGATCAGTGCGGCGTTGCACAAAATCCACCGGCCGATCGTTTTGAGTCTTTCGCCCGGCCCGTCTCCGCTGGAGAAAGCGAGCGAGCTTAGCCGCTATGCTCAAATGTGGCGCATCTCGGACGACATCTGGGACGTTTGGCGCAGCGACAAAGACTTTCCGCAAGGAGTAGGAAATCAGTTCGCGCGCGCGGCGAAGTGGGCGGAGTTTTCGCGTCCAGGACATTGGCCCGACGCCGATATGCTTCCGCTCGGCCGTCTGGAGCCTTCGGCCGGCTGGGATAATCCGCGGGCCTCGCGCTTGACGCGTGACGAGCAGCGGACGCTTTTGACGCTTTGGTCGATTTTCCGTTCGCCGCTCATTATGGGAGGAAATCTGACGCTTTGCGACGATTGGACGGAGTCGGCGCTGACAAACGCCGAGTTAATCGCGGTGGACCAGCACTCGATCGGAAGCCACGCTGCCGTTTCAACCGAGAAAGGCGCGGTGTGGATCTCGACTCCCGAATCCGAAAATGGCGTTTACGTGGCGTTGTTCAATCTGGATGCGGCGACGCAGTCCCTGCACTACACCTGGAGCGATCTCGGACTGCAGCGCACGACGTACAAGCTGCGGGATATCTGGGAGCACCAGGATCTCGGCGCGAAAGAATTCGTAGAAGTCACGCTGCCGCCGCACGGATCGGCGATTTATTGGGCCGCCGATCGTTGACAGAACAGTGCGCACCGGGTTTATAACGTTAGGCGTTTCGCGGAATTCGGCGTCTTTTCGCGCACCGTTCATCGAGCAATTCGCGGCCGTTGCGCTTATTATCTTCAGCACTAACGGCTGGCCGCGAGTCATTTGGCCGCCAGCCAGAACCGGCTAGCGCCAACATCGCCACATGCTCTTCAATAGCCTCGTCTTCCTGTTTCTATTTCTTCCTGTCGCGTATTTTGGCTTCTGGCGCCTCCACACGAAAAATCAGCGCTACATCTGGTTGACGGTCGCCAGCTACATTTTCTATGGCACGTGGAATTACAAGTTCTGCGCGTTGATGGCGTTCTCCACTGCGGTAAGTTACTTCGCCGGCGTCGGAATGCTCGGCGCCGCTGAGCCGCGCCGCCGAAAGCTTTTCCTCATCATCCCGGTCACTGTCGATTTAGCCCTTCTTGGATTCTTCAAGTATTTCAATTTTACCGTTTCCACATTCGCGCAAATCTCGTCGTGGCTCCACGTACCTGTGCACGCCCCTTCACTGGACATCATTCTTCCCGTGGGCATTTCGTTTTACACGTTTCACACCATCAGCTACATGGTCGACGCGTATCGCGGCGTAATTACTCCCACGCGCAATTTCTGGGAATTCTCCTGTTACGTCTCGCTCTTTTCGCAACTCGTTGCCGGACCGATCGTCCGTTTTCGCCAGGTGGAAGGGGATCTCGAAAACCTCGATCAGGCCGACCGCCGCCGCTGGCTGAATATCGGGTGGTCTTTTTTTGCCATCGGAATGATGAAGAAAGTCCTGCTGGCCGACACCATTGCCGCGGTAATTAATCCTGCGTGGAAAAATGTCGCGCACCTTTCCACGCTCGGCGCGTGGCTTTGCGTCCTCGGCTACACCTATCAGATTTATTTCGATTTTTCCGGCTACAGCGATATGGCTGTGGGGCTCGGGTATCTTTTCGGCATCCGACTCCCGCAGAATTTCAATTCGCCGTACAAGGCGCTGAACATTTCCGATTTCTGGCACCGCTGGCACATTTCGCTCTCCACGTGCCTGCGCGACTACCTGTACATTCCGCTTGGCGGCAGCCGCGTATCCGCAACGTGGCTCGTCTACCGCAACCTGCTCATCACCATGCTGCTGGGCGGGCTGTGGCATGGCGCGAACTGGACCTTCGTTTTCTGGGGCGCTTACCACGGTGTTTTGTTGTGTTTTTACCGTCTCTTCCGCAACTCCTGGGATCGCTTACCGGATATATTGCGGGCGACTGGCACATTTCTTTTGGTTGTCGTTGGTTGGGTCTTCTTCCGGTCGGAGAATTTTTCCATGGCGGCGGCGATGCTTGCGAGAATGTTCAGCTTTTCGGCCGGAGATTTGTTCCCCGGCTTGGCCGGATTGCTGGTCGTGTTGCTCATTTCCGCATGCGTTGCCCATTTCGCCCCGAACACGTTCGAGATCCGCCACGTGTGGAAGCCCTGGATCGTTGCCGGTCTGTGTGCTGGTTATTCAGCGGCGCTGCTGGCCATCGCATCTGGCCAGCAGTCGCCATTTCTGTACTTTCAATTCTAAAAGAAAGTCGAGGAGTGTCTGTGCCGCAAGTGCATGACGAAATGACCCAAGCGCGAGAAACCTGGAGCACCGGTTGGCTGCTTCCACGGGTCATGCTGTGCTTTTTCGTCTTGGACCTGGCCCTGCGATTCGTTCCACTCGGCCCGCTCGCGTTTCGCGCATGGGAAGCGATGTTGCGGCATTACCCGAACGCGATCGGACCGTTTATTCCCAACAAGCACTATCATCGCGACGTTTCCTACGGCGGAGTAGCTTCCATCGGCAATCTTCCCGCGCTTCGCCATACTCACCCGGCGGATTTCACGACGGATGCACTCGGCTTTCACGATCCGCCTGCGCTATCTCGCGGGAATCCCGTCGGAATTGTCATCGGCGATTCCTTTGCGGTCGGCAGCGAGCTGCGCGAGGACGAGTCGCTCACCGCGCAATTGACGAGACGCTCCGGCGCATATTTTTACAATGCCGGTGCTCCCCAGCCGTTGCATCTGCGGAGCCTCGAGCAAGTCGCGCAACGCATCGGCCTCCGGCGCGGATACGTCATTTTTGAATATCTCGAGTCCCGCGCTCTTGAGGACCCTCCGGCCGCGACGCCCGATGGCGGTGGCGGGAAAATTCAGACCGCGATTTTTCGGGCATTGGGACCCGACTGGACGGACCGCCTGGGGACGCCCCTGAATCAACTGCACGCCTCCCCACTGGAAGTCGTGTCCATCAAAGTGGAAAAGCGGCTTCAGAACAATTCGCTGCTCCCAAATTCTTTCTCGCGCTTCGTCATTGAAGAAAAACTTCGCAACGGCGAGCCGATAGTATTCTTGCCGGAGGAATTTCGATCGCCCGCAGACCCTCGAAAAGTGGCGGATCGTTGGGCGCGCTACTTCGGTTGGTACGCCGATTCACTTCGAAAGGACGGCTTGCAGCTGATTGTCTTTCTCGTTCCCAATCGGCCAACGATCTATGGTCCCTTGCTTGCCTATCCCCGGGATGTATCCCGCGCGGTTAGCACGTTAGCCGAATTAGAAGCCGGCGTTCGGCGCGCCGGCGTGGAGGTTGTTTCTCTAGAGCCGCGCTTCTCAAACGAGGCACCGTCAATGCTCGCTGAGCGCAAATACCTCTACCTCCTGGACGACACGCACTGGAGCGGCACCGGCACCGCAATCGCCGCTGACGAACTCTTCCATCTCATCCAACACTAGCCATACTTTTTCCGCCCGCGCGTACCCGGCGGTTACGTTCCTGGCCCTCATTTCCGCTTGGCTTGGCGGACAACCCTCCCGCCAGCGGCTGTCCGCGCTTCGCCTCGCCTTCGCCATCGAGTTTCCTAGTCCTAACGGGGATAACTGGCTGTTCACACCGAACTCTGGCTTCGTTGACTTGCCTTTTCTCTGCCTGCTAGCGTTAACAAGCACGGCTTGTGTCTGCTCTTCCAACACTTGGGACGGAGGCTCCTTCCTCCTGCAGGCGCGGGGTGCGTGTTGCCTGGAAACACGAATGGCCTATAACAAGAGCAAGTATGTCGAAAACGCGCAGAAGCTGCTGAACCAGGGCAAAGTCCCTCAGGCCATCGCCGAATACCAGCAAATTTTAAAAGTTGAACCGCGCGATCAGGTCACTCTGATGACCATCGGTGAGCTCTACATCCGCCAGGGCGAAACCTTCCAGGCCATCGACTACTTCGAGCGTCTCGCGCAGATTTTCGTCGGCGATGGGTTCCTCACCAAAGCCATCGCCGTTTACAAACGCATCGCCAAGCTGGCCCCAGAAGAGATTCGCCCGCTCGAAAAGCTCGCCGATCTGTACGTGCAGCAGGGCGTGATGAGCGAAGCCCGCCCGCTGTTCCTGCAATTGGCGGAGATCCACCTCAAGAACAATCGCCAGCCAGAAGCCGTCGGACTTTTGAAGAAATTGCTCCTCGCTGAGCCGGACAATCTCCGCATTCAAATCCGCCTCGCCGATCTCTATCAGGCTATGGGGCAGCCGCGGGATGCGGTCGACGCCTACGTTTCCGCGGCGCAACGCGCCATGGCTCGCGGCGACCAGGCGGAGTGCGAAAAGCTTGCCGACAAGGCGCTCAAGATCGATGCACACTGCGCGGCTGCATCAATTGTGAAGGCTCGCTCCTACTCTTCGCAGGGCAAGTTGGCGCAGGCTGCCGAGCTGCTCGACCACGGGCCGGATCTGGACAAGGGTGGCGAACAAACGGAACTCCTGCTCGACCTTTTCGTCAAGGACGCGAACTGGGACAAAGCTGCCGCGCTGGCTTTGCGCGTCTTCACCGCGGACATTAAAAATTTTGGACCCGCGCAGAAAATCGTAGAACAATTGCTGGAATCCGATCAGAGCGAACGCGCTCTCGCCATCGTCAAGCAGATTCGCTTGCCCATGATGGATGCCGGCGAGCACGAGGCCGTCGGGCACATTCAAAATGAACTCGTCACGCGCTTGCCCGGCCGCGTGGAGCCTCTGGAATGGCTTGTTGAATTCTACAGTCGCACTAGCGACTCGTTCCGCCTCCCCGATGCCCTCGCCAAGCTCGGCGACACGCTGGCTGCAGCCGGTAAATTCGATCGCGCCAAGGCCACCTTCGAGCAACTCCTCGAACGCCAGCCTGAGAACGAAGCCGCCAAACGCAAGCTCGACAGCGTCCTGCGCAAGATGGGTCTGCTCGCAAAAGACGCGGGCTTACCGGAACCGGAAGACTCTTTTCGCGCGGAGATTCCTCCGGCTCCCGCTGCCAAGATCGAGCGCGACGACGTGCCTTTCGCCCAGCCCGGTGGTGATAAGACCCCGGCTCCTGCTCCAAGCTCCTCGGAGGCGTCTCTGGACGAGGAAACCCAGAAATTCATCGCGCAATCCCTCACGGATGTCGATCTTTTCGCCAGCTACGGCTTGACGCAAAAAGCCATCGGCTTGCTTGAAGCTATTTTGCGCCGCGCGCCGCGCCACACGCCGACGCTAGAGAAGCTCCTCGATTTCGTTCTTGGCGCCGGCGACGATCGCCGCACCGCCGAACTCGCCGCGCAACTTGAACAAATCCATCTTGACCGCTCGGATCTGCGCGGAGCTGAGCGCTTTGGCGAACTTCGCCGCAGATTCCAGCGTGCTGCTGGCCTTAGCGACGCAGATTTGGCAGCCATCGCCGCTCCTGCTCCGAAGGAAGCACCCGCGCCTGCGGTGCCGGAAATTCCCGCGGTCGCTGCGGAAGCAAACGTCGCAGCACCTCCTGCCGTGGCACAAAGTGTTCCTGCGATCGAGCCGCCCGGTTCCACCGAGCCTGCTCCCGCGGAGACCGTTGAAGTCGCGTCGTCCGGATCATCCGACGTCCACGAAGTGGACCTCTCCGACGAATGGGCTTCCATGCTGGAGGATACTCATCCCGCCGAGCCCGGAGCGAAGCCTCCGGTGTCCCGCTCACCGGAACCGGCGCCTCCCCCGGTGGTCGCCGCCGAACCAGTGGTCGCGAAAAAACCGAAAACTCCGAATGTCTCCGAATTCGAGCTTCCCGTCGAAGCTCCTCCCACGCAGGCGGAGGAAGCCCCGGCCGCCGAACTTTCCGCGGAGCTCACAACGCCGACCATCGCGAGCCGCCCAGCGGCGAAGCCCGCTTCGAAGGGACCTGCGGCGCCGCCAAAACCACCCACGAGCCAGAAGCCGCCCGCCCCCGCCGCCCCCGAGCCGGAATTCGAACTCGAGCAGGATTTCGAGCTGGTGCTGAGTCCGGAACCTTTGGTTCCCGCGTACGACCAGCGGCCGCCCGAAAAGCCTCCCGTCGCCGCGAAGCCGCCGGAGCCAGTCGGAGCCAAGAATTCAACAGGGGCTCCCGCTGCAGGTACATTTTCTACCGATGATCTTCTCGCTGACTTGGCGAACGAAATTGATCAGCTCGGCCTCGGCGAGCTGGTTCCGCCTACTCCGGAGCGCCCCGCGCAAGCCGCTCCTCCTGCGAAAGCGGCAACACCTGCGCCCGTTTTGAGTGAGTCCGGCCCCCTGAAGGAAGTCTTCGACGACTTCCGCGCCGAGCTAGGCGAAATGAACGCCGAGGACGAGGACCTCGAGACCCACTACAATCTGGGCATCGCCTTCCGCGAGATGGGACTCGTGGACGAAGCCATCAGCGAATTTCAGAAAGTCGCCAAGGCCACCGATAACGGCAAGCCTTTCCGCTACGGCATGCAGTGCAGCACTCTTCTCGGCCTCGCGTTTATGGAGAAGGGGCAGCCCAGCATTGCCGCCATCTGGTACGAGCGCGCTCTGCATACTCCCGGCATCGAACCGGAAAGCGTTCTCGCTTTGCGGTATGATTTGGGCGTCGCCCTGGAATCCGCGGGTGAGCCGGAGGCAGCGCTGAAAAGTTTCTCCCAGGTTTACGCGATGAACATCGACTATCGCGACGTCGCGGATCGCATTGCTGCTCTCCAGAAGCCCACTCGCTGATGCCCGGCTATTTCTGATGCGGGCCGTTTCCTCTCTTCCATGAATCGCGTTCTGCGTGCACTCCTGGTCGTCGTTTGCTTCGAGATGGGAGCGTTGCTTCTCTATCTTCCGTGGTCGGATTTCTGGGAGAAGAACTTCTTTCTCGTCCACTTTCCTACGTTGATCCGGCTGCTCCTTCACCCTGCCTTTCGCGGAGCCGTCAGCGGCCTCGGGATCCTGGATATCCTTATGGCTCTCAGCTTTATTGGTTCGCGGCCGGGTCCCACGCGTGTGCCTCCCCATGAATCCAACGGCTGATTGGAATAATCTGCCGCGCAAATCGCCGATTCTGTGCTACGTGACCGACCGCAAGAATTTGCCGCCGTCTACAAACCATAATGCGGTCGGTGCACTTCTGAGCAGAATCGCGGCAGTCGCCGCGGCGGGCGCGGTGTGGATTCAGATTCGCGAGAAAGATCTGTCCGGCAAGGCCTGCTTGGCGCTGGTTCGTGGGGCGCTGCAGTGTAGCTCGCGACCTGCCGTGGCCGCAAAAGGTTCGAGCCGCATCGTCGTGAATGACCGTTTGGACGTGGCGTTGGCTGAGCAAGCCGGCGGGCTGCACCTTGGCGAAACTTCTGTCCCCGTCGCGAACGCCAGGCAGTTCGTTCTGCAAGCGCAACGAAACGGAAATCTCGCTGCTGATTTTGTGGTCGGCGTCTCCTGCCATTCTCTCGACGCAGCGCGATCCGCTGCTGGTGATGGCGCGGACTATCTCTTCTTCGGACCAGTCTTCACCACGCCGTCCAAAGCCCGGTACGGCGCTCCGCAGGGTCTCGATCGCCTTGCGCAGGTGTGCGCTGCGGTGAGGATTCCGGTTTTGGCGATCGGTGGAATCACGCTTCAGAACGCCGCGTCATGCCTCGCTTGCGGAGCCGCCGGCATCGCTGCCATTCGGCTTTTTCAGGATGCACGAGACCCGCAAGAATTGATCTCTTCACTTCGTGAGCAGCCGCGCTGACTTGCTCTAGCCGACGCTCACCCTTCCTACCTGCCCATCCTTCTTTCTTCGGTAAAGGTGCCGGTCCGCGGACTCGAGCAGGTCCTGCGCCGTCGTCCCGTCGCCCAGATAAACGGCGAACCCAATGCTCACGCTGATTGGTGGCGCGCCCCCGTCCCCGCGGACGCTGCTTTCGATGCGCCGCGCCACATGTTCTGCCATCTCTTTATCGGCGTCGATAAGCACTACTGCAAACTCGTCGCCGCCATAACGCGCCGCGAGGTCTGTCGCCCGGCATTGCTCGCGCATCACCGCCGCCAGCCGCTTCAAAGCCTTGTTTCCCGCCAGATGTCCCAGCCGGTCATTCACTTTCTTCAGATCGTCCAGGTCCAACAGCAACACCGCGAAAGAGTGATGGCTGCGTTCGGCGCGCCGCAACTCCCGCTCCAGCGTGTCCACAAATTCCCGGTAATTTGCCAGACCCGTCAGTGCGTCGTGCGTGGCCTGATATCGGATTTGCTCTTCGCTCTTTTTCCGTTGCGTAATGTCCAGGCCCACGCCGATGCACCCGATGATTTCTCCCGAGGCAGCACGCAAGGGCTCGAGGTGGACATCCAAGACGCGATCTTTCCTTTTGTACTCGAACCGGATGGACTCGCCCCGCAGTGCGGCAAAGTGGTGCGCCATGGGCAGCGCGTCGGTGCTCTTGCATCGCAGGTATTCGAACACCGAGCGGCCAATGGCTTCGCTATTATGCGGCTCGTTACTGCTGAAGCCGCATCCCCAGTTGGATGTAATTCGCAGGTTTTGATCCGTCGCCCACAAGATCACTGGCATCTGATCTGCCAGCAGTCGCAAATGCGAATCGGCCGCCGTTTCCTTTCCCGTGCGGCCCTGCCTTCTGCCGCATTCAAGGATTCCGGTGACTTCACCGCGGTCGTTTCGCAGCACCGCGCGGCGCACGGCGATGCTTAGCTTCAATCCATGTTTCTCGATGCGTTCCACGCTCTCACACGTTCTGAGCGTGCCGTCCCGAGCTGCCAATAATGCTTCTTCGAGTGCCGCGACTTCATAAAGCGGGATCAGGCTTGTGAGGAAGTGCCCGGTTACTTCATCTGCTGTGTAGCCGTAGAGTTCTTCCGCACCCCGGCTCCACAGCTCGATTTTGCCGTCGAGGGCAATTCCAACGATGGCGTCTTCCGACGATTCCAGAATCGCCGCAAGAACCTTGTCGGCCCACATGCTTACAGGCATGGCGTCCTGATTTGCTTTCAGAACGGGGAGGGCGTTCAGTTTGGGGGTTAATGTGTCCCGCGGGTGAGAGGATGGACCTGCGAGCTATGCTTAGGTGAAACTTCGCGAACAACAACTGTGCGTGTAGCTTAGCACAGGGACCGCCGCGCCAATTGGCGCTCTATCCGAGCTTTCCAAATTGGTAACTTCGGAATGATCGTTTGCGATCCGCCGTTTTGCTGGGCTCTTACTCTTTCGAGCAGGTGGAAATGATGTGGGTATTTTTATTGCGTGGCCTTCAGCGCGTCGTTCAGCATCATCGCCAGACGGATGCCCGCCTCCGCGATGCGCTTCTCCACCACGGGCTCTGCCTTTACCTCGTAGCTTTCGTCCGCAAGAATATTCTGTTTGAGCAATCGTTCACCGATGTTGTTATCGTCCGTGCAGGCATGCACCTCGACGTTAGCCTCAACCGCAACCCTCGGTTTCAGATTTCCGTACACCGTGTTCTCCGCCGCGTCAAATCCTTCCCACACCCAATCTTCCAGGTGAATTCCAGCTTTCTGCCAACCGCCTGCTTCCGCCGCGAAAAGCGCGTCGAGCGTATCCGCGTATTCCGCGGGATCTGCTCCTTCCGAGTCGCGCTCCGGGATGGCGCCGTCCCAAATGCCGTGTAGATTCGGCGAAAACGAGTGATAGTGTTCGTGGACATTGCGCCGCATGTATTTCAATGGCACGCAGTTCCCGCCTTCATCCGCGTTGGTGATCGTGTGCAGCGGCTGGTGCAGGTCGCCGACGAAGTGGATTACGTAGCGCAGCGCATCCGCGCGCTTTGCGCTGTCGGCGTTCTCGTCTTTCAGCACCGCCAGCTGTTCAGTAATCGCTCGCGTTACGCATCCGTCCTTCCCGCAAAACGGCTCCAAAGGCCCGCGCTTGGAGCCCCGGGGAATGTCAATGTAATGCCACGGCCCGTTCTTCCGTTCGCCGCGCACGTCATCCGCCCACGTTGCAGCGTCGGCCATCGCGTCGCGCGTCGCTCCGCCGCAGTAGCGGTTTAGTTTCGGATCGACGGGATTCTCAGTCAGCAACTTTTGCGCGAATTGTTTTGCTTCCGGCGTCAAATGTTTTTCTGCGATCAAAGCGGCGGTCTGGTGACCCTTGCAGCCCCACGCCCACGCCGCTGGCGCAATAAAAAACGAAAATGTGCACGCGCACACCAGCGCTACGACGAGACCTCGGAGCACTCTTTGCACAGTCTCACTCATGCCGTTGACCTCGCACATCTCTTGCTGAAATCTGGAATTTTCGCTATTTACGCGCTCAACCAGCGCCCGATGGGCCGCCAGGATTCGGTATGGTCGCAAATCACGCGCAGCGTCGCCGTGATGGGAATCGCCAGGATCAATCCCATTCCTCCCCACACCCAGCCCCAGAAGAGCAGCGCGACGGTAATCGCCACCGCATTCAACTGCACGCGTTTCCCGACCAGCGCCGGGGCCGCCAGATTCAACGCCAGCACGTGAATCGTCAACAAGCCCGCCGCGATCAGTACGAACTGTCCCGCCGTTCTCCACTTCGCTAGCGCAATCACAAACGCCGGAAGCCACGCGATCACCACTCCGATGTACGGCACCATGTTCAATACGCCGGAAACGATTCCAATCAGGATCGGATAATCCAGCCCCAGGAACCAGAAGAACGCGCTGCTTGCCGCGATCACCATCATCGTCAACAACACCATGCCCGCCAGGTAATTCCGCAGAACGTCGCGCAGGTCTTCAAGTGTTTCCTTCACCTGTGTCCGCTTTGAAGCCGGAAACAGCTCCAATGTTCCATGCCAGAGTTCTCTTTTTCCCGCCAGCATGAAGAATACGAGAAACGGCACAAACGTGATTTCCAGTACCAGTGCGTACAGCGAGCCGATGCCGCGGAAAATCAGCGTTCTCACGATGGCCGCTTCGGGTCGCTCTGCTGCCGGTTCGCTTCCAGCACCCCCTCCCGGCTGCGGTTCCTGCGCCACGAACCCGCTTATTCTGTTTTCTACGGTAGTAGCCGCATGCTTCAGCAGCGCGCCATACTTTGGCCAGTTCGCTTCGAAGTCTTCCGTTCGCGTGCTCAGCCCGTATCCCACCGCTCCGAGCACCGCAATCAACAAGAGCACCATCAACATCGCTCCTACCGTGCGCGGCAACTTCGCCCGCTCCAGCAACTCGACCGCTGGGTCGAGAAAATACGCCAGCAAAATCGAAAGCAGCACGGTAATTACTACGCCCGCCGCGTAATAGAAAAACAGCAGGATGATCGCCGCCGCCAGCACCCGCAGGCTGAACGACGCGCCTGCGATTCGAACTGTCGAAGAACTTGTCTCTGTCTCGCCCACCCGGCTCTCCGTGCTCTTCACGTTAGCATACACGCCGTTTCCCGCACGGTTTCCTATTTATCCGCGCGAATTCTCGTTGCGGTTCGCTCCGACCCGGTTAGCTCGTATGCTAGACTTTTCTATGGCCGACCGCTCTGGATTTACCTACTGACGCTTTATGCCCAAAGAACTTTTCGGCACTGACGGCATCCGCGGCGTTCCCGGCACCGCGCCGCTGGACGACGCCACGCTCTTCGCTACGGGCCGCTCGCTCGCCTCCTATCTGTTGCGCGGACATTCTTCTGCTCGCGCCCTCATTGGCATGGACACTCGCCAATCCGGCCCGCATATCGCTGCGCTTCTCGCTGCGGGATTGCAGCAAGGCGGCGCTTCCGTCGCATTCGCTGGAGTAATCACCACGCCCGGTGTGGCCTGCCTCGTGCGCCGAAACGATTTTCAAGCCGGCGTCGTTATTTCGGCCTCGCACAATCCGTATCACGATAACGGCGTGAAATTTTTTTCCCACGAAGGCATGAAATTCCCGGACGCCGTCGAAGAAGAGCTGGAAGCCGACATTTTCAAGCACCGCTCCGCCCCAGCGCCCAAGGCTTCTGCGATACCCGTCGCCGACGAATCCCTCGACGCTCAATATCTCGATTTTCTCAGCAGCCGCGTCCTCCCTGGAGCCAAGCTCTCCGGCTTCCGCATTGTCCTCGACTGCGCCCATGGTGCCGCTTACAGACTTGGTCCTGCGCTATTCCGTTCCCTCGGCGCGGACGTCGTCACCATCGGCGCCGCGCCCGATGGCCGCAATATCAACGACGGCTGCGGATCGCTGCATCTTGAAGGCCTCCAGGAACGCGTCGTTGCCGAACGCGCCCGCCTCGGCGTGGCTTTCGATGGTGACGCCGACCGCGCTCTTTTCGTCTGCGAGTCGGGAAAGATCGTCAACGGCGACGGCGTTCTTCTCGCCGCCGCGCGCCATCTCAAATCGCAAGGAAAGCTGAAAGGCAATCGCGTGGTCGCCACGTCCATGTCCAATCTTGGCCTCGAACGCGTTCTCGCGCGCGAAGGCATCGCGCTCGGCCGCGCCGCCGTCGGCGATCGTTACGTTCTCGAAGAGATGCTCCGCAGCGGCAACGTGCTCGGCGGCGAACAATCCGGCCACATTATTTTTCTGGACGACAGTCCCGCCGGCGATGGCCTCCTCACGGCCCTTAAAATCGCATGCCTCGTCTCCATGCATGGAAAAATCGAAGATCTCGTCGGCGGCCTCAAGGACTACCCGCAGGTGATCGTCAACGTCAAAGTAAAATCCAAACCGCCGCTCGAATCGCTTCCGGAAGTTTCCCGCGCTCTCGCCGAAGCGCAGTCCGCGCTTGGCGAAAACGGCCGCGTTGTCCTGCGCTATTCCGGCACCGAGCCGCTCGCTCGTGTAATGGTCGAAGCGGAACACGATGCCGACGTCCAACGGTTCAGCCAGTCCCTCGCCACCGCCCTACGCTCTTCCATCGGCGCCTAAACCATCGGTTTCCGTCCTAAAACGCTGCGAGCCCCGGCTTCCACCGGGGCCCGCGCCGAACACCTTGCCTGATAACTCGACCGCTCTACGTATTCGCGCCTTTTACGCTAATTACGTTGCTTTCCGGATACCGGTCGTGATGCCGTACCCACGCCATGCCGTGCGACAGCCCGGCCTCGTCTCTTCCTTTCGGCACGCGGTCGAGTATGGCGTACACGCTCATAAAGTCTTCGAGCCCCCGGCCGTACACCGAGTACGTGTGAAACACGTCGCCACTCGCGTTCTTGTAGAAGATGCTCATTCCCGGCCGCTCCTCGCTCGGAAACTTCGTCATAACGTAGTTGTACAGGTGCTCTTTCCCCGCGTCTTCCTTTGGCACCGAAACCTGAAAATCAAAGTTGAACTCGCTCCCAAAAGACGACACCCACGGAAACTTCCAGCCCATGCGTTTCTTGAACTCATCGATTTTCGCGAGCGGCGCGCGCGACACAATCATGAAGCGCACGTCTCTCTGCGCGAGGTGAATCGCCAGGTTATCGAAATGATCCGCCAGCAGAGAGCAACTCGGGCATCCCTGCTCCCAATCGGGACCCAGCATGAAGTGATAGATGGCCAGTTGGCTCTTCCCGCTGAAGAGCTCCGCCAGTGTCTTCTTGCCAGCGGCAGTATCGAACGCATATTTCTTTTCGATCTTCACCCACGGCAGTTTTTGCCGTTCCGCCACCACCGCATCGCGCTGGCGCGTCAGCTCTTTTTCTTTCACCAGCAACTTCTTCCGCGCCTCGATCCACTCTGCTTCCGTTACGATTCTCGGATTTTCCGTCGTGCTCACTTTTTCTCTCCTTCCCGTATATTTTTCGCAAACTGCTGAACTCGCGCGCGAAACCGCCGCCGCCTTTGCGAAAGGTTCTCGCGCTTTGAAAACTATGCTCAACTTCTCCAGAACTTAGCCACTCTCGTCCTGAGTTTGTGCACCGCAATCGCCACCACTCCGCCGGTCGAAACCGCCGAAGCTATCAACATCGCTGTCGTCGCTGCGCATGCTGGACACATGGTTCCCTCCTGTCCGCAAAGCTACGCCGCGGCCATCGCCTTTTGCACGAACACAGGTGGTTCATCCGCGCTCGGCCCCCAACTCGCTGGCACTGCGACGTCTAGCATCCTGAGATACACGCTGAACTGCCCGCGGTGCTGGTACCAGTGGCTCAGCATTACGTCGCGCAAAAACTCCCCTCTCAGTTGCGTCAGCGCCGGGCCTGCCTTGGTAACCACGCGGAAGTTTTCCCGCATTGCCGCGTCGTCGAACTTTGGCAATTCGCTCCGCACCGTCGCAATGCTTTCCTCAAATTTTTCGAGGATCTCTTTCCGGCTTGCGGGCTGCGGAAAGCCGGCACCCTCCGGCGCCTGCGCCGGATTGTTCTGCACGAACCGCACGACTCCGCCCGGCACAAACGCCAGGTGGTACGCCAGTTGTCCTGCCGTCATGGATTTATCGTGCGGCTTCCACGTCAACTTGTCCTCCGGCACGCGTTCCAGAAACTTCCGCGTGATCGGCGCTTGGATTTCGAACTCTGCTAGCAACGCTTCTGCAATCGACATGTTCTTCTCCTTTTCTTAAGAATCTGGAATCTCCCAACTCGACTTGGACTGGCGAAGTCCACCTGTACCGTTGCTACTGCTTCTTGCCGCCTCCCGCGGCGAATGATCCCCGCGCCTCCGCCGTCTTTCGCACGCGCTCGTGGATCGAACTCCACCCGCCAGTCACGCCCTTGCGGTGTTCGTCCTGAATGAACCCAAACGCCTTATGCTGAAACTTGATCAGCGTTCCGCCGTCCTCTTCGCTTAGCCGGTACTGCACATTGGACGAAACGGGATACGACATAAATAGCGGCCCCACGATTTCTAGCAGCGTCGGCTTCTTGATCGCCTGCACGTGCCCCCAAAAGTGCCCGTTGCCATCGCCCAGGTCGCGGTACCAGCGCCCCCCGGGCCACGCCTCCAGCTTCATGGGCATCGGCGTTCCGTCTGAATGTGCGCTTTCCGGACCGATCTGCTCCAGCAGCGCTTCGAACGTCGTCTCCAATGGCGCCCGCACGTGAACCTCCTGCACCACGTTCAGCGTCAAGCTTTCCAGTCCCGCTTCTGTCAGATTCGCGCTCATCTTTCCTCCTTAACTGAGTTTGCTAGGTCTTTATGCCTGTGCCATCGTTCGCCATCGCCCGCCAGCCATCCCGGGAATCCCTCGCAACGCGCCTGCCCTTCACTCCTTCTTCGCCGCCGCGTTCTTTTCCTCCGCCCGCTCCTTGATCCGCATCAACTGGTGACTCCATAGCCGCTCGAACGTTTCCGTCCATTCGTGCAACGGCCTTATCGCCTCCGCATTCGTTCGGTAGTACATCTGCCGACCCTCCCGCCGCGCGTGGACCAGCCCGACGTCCTTCAACACGCGCAAGTGCTTCGACACCGACGGCTGCTCCATCCCCATCGCCGCCACAATCTCTCCCACGGGCCGCTCCTGCAGCGCCAGGTAGTTCAAAATCTCCCGCCGCCGTGGTTCTGCCACCGCGTTGAATGCATCCGACGTTGTGGCTGCTCTCGCCATGGATCAACAATACATTCCTATATGGGAATATGTCAAGCGGAATTTTTAGCTTTTTTTGACCGTGGCAGCGTGTGCTTCTCCCTCTGGAACACAGATCAACGATCCCGTTGTTTAGATCATTCTGTCCTTTACCTCGCTTACTTCCTTCACCTCCTTTACGTCCTTTTAGTCCCACTGCGATATCATCCCTGCGCGCCCGGAGGCTCCCATGCTCGCATCCGCCAAGCTCATCGGCTTCATCCCTGTCAAGGAATACGAAACCGCCCGCGCCTTCTACGAAGGCAAGCTGCAATTCCAGTTTGTCAGCCATGATCAGTACGCGCTGGTCCTGCGTGCCGGTCCGCACATGCTCCGCATCGTGCGCATTCCGAATCATGCTCCCTTGCAAGCCACCATTCTCGGCTGGGAAGTTCCCGATGTACCCGCTGCTGTCCAGTGGCTCGCCTCGCGCGGTGTCGCCACCGAGAAATATCCGTGGGTCTCCGATAAAGAGACCGGCATCTGGACCACTCCCAACGGCGACAGAGTCGCCTGGTTCAAGGATCCCGACGGCAACGTCCTCTCCGTCAGCCAGCACTCCTGAACAAGTCAACCCTGCGCCCGCTTTCCAGGTTCCCACTCGTCGCGTTCCGTCTGGGATGCAGCTTTATCCCGAGCGCCGCCGAAGCGATGCTTCCCAAGTTCCCTGAAACTTAAATGCTTGACTTTTGCCAAATCCTGGATGCAAAGTACTTTATGGTGCGGAGTCCGGTGGCCCGATGACCCTCTTTGACCTCCTTTTCCTCGCTTCCATTCTCTTTGTCCTCGTCTGCCTTATCGCCATCGCCATTTCCGCTTTGCGCTCCCGCTTCGACAGACTTCGCAGGTGGGCCAAGCTGCTTGGCGTTTATCTCGCCGCGCATGCTCTCGCTCTGATTTTGACCTCGCTTCTTCTTCCCCGCCGCATCTACTCCCCCGGCGAGCGCCGTTGCTGGGACGACTGGTGCACCACTGCGCGCGCCGCGAGCATCGCCAGCAACTCCGCCATGCCTCCCTGTCTTTCAACGCCAGGCACTCATATGTGGATTGCGAAAATCGAAGTCTCCAGCGTCGCAAAACGAGTGTCCCAGCGCGCTCCTGATGCGCGCGCCGAACTGGAAGATTTGCAGGGAACGCGCTACCAACCTTGCACTGCATCCCTCGCCCAAGGAAGCGCTCCTCCGCACGCCCTCTCGGATCCCCTCGGCCCCGGCGACTCTTTTTCTGTTCTCTTGCCCTTCCAGCTTCCTGCCAATCGCGAGCCCGCCGGCATTGTCATGCACCATGGCGATTTCCCCGGCGTCGTCATCATCGCCGACGACTCCGCCTTCCTCCATCGCCGCGCTCTTCAGCGAATCGCCATCGCTTTACCGAATTGACCGCCTGGCGCCGTTTTTCTCCTCGAATTCCCCGTCCCTTCAGCTTCTTCCCCTTCCACTGTTTTTTCTCTGCCTCGGGAACTTTTCCCCTCCTCGCGACATTACCGTTAGTGAGGTCCCGGTGCCGATGCCATGCAAGACGCGCTTCCCGCTCTCGTTCTAAACTCGGAGGCTCTGCTTCGCCAGCCTATGAGCGATACGCCGCCAAACTCACCTTCCGGCAATCCGGGCGCTGCCGGTGCTTCACCCAACGACGAGCGCCTCATGCTCGATTTCACACTCGGCTCTTCCGAAGCTTTTTCCGAACTCTTCCGCCGTTACAAGCAGCCGATTTACGGCTTCTTCCGCCGCCGCGTCACCGATCCCGCCCACGCTGAAGAGCTTTCTCAGGAAACCTGGATTGCCGTCCTTCGCGCCGCCTCCCGTTACGAAGCTCGCGCGCTTTTCCGCACTTATCTCTACGCCGTCGCTTTCAAAATCCTCCGCGCCCATCGCCGCAAAACAAATTTCCGCGCTCTGTTTCTTGGCCGGCGCAGCCAGCGTATTCTGGAACCAGCGAAGCCGGACGCGACCGAATCCGGCCTTTGGGTCCGCCGCGCCGTCGAAAAGCTCGACCCCCTCGACCGCGAAATTCTCCTCCTTCGCGAATTCGAGCAGCTCAGTTACGCTGAAATCGCCGACCTGCTTCGCCTTCCTCTCAACACCGTCCGTTCCCGCCTCTTTCGCGCTCGGACCGCTCTTCGCGATCTGCTCGAACCTTCCGCGTCCGCCGCGGAGTCTCCGGCGCAAAATCCTGCGTCCGTATCGCCGCAGAACGCCGCGTCACCGGCCGCGCAACTCGCGCAAAAAAGGAATCCTGCATGAGCACGCAAACCACAACTCATCCCGTCACTCCCGAGGAACTCATGGCCCTCCTCGACGGCGAACTCTCCGCCGACCGCGCCCAATCCGTCTCCTCCCACACCGAATCCTGCGCCGCTTGCCAGCAAGTTTTTGCTTCCCAGCTTCACACCTCCAACTTTCTGACGAGCTGGACAGTACGCCAAGCCCCGGACCAGGTGGGCGTTAGGGTACAGAGCGTAGCGGCAACGATCGGCTCATCGCTTCAGGACCCCGGTCCACGCCGCCTTCTCACGATACCCCACGGCCCTCGGAGCCGTAGGTTACTTGGCCTCACCGCTTGCGCAGCGGTACTGTTGCTAATTGTAGCGACAACGTCCATGCAGGACAGGCGGCCAGGAATATCGGCCGTACGCGCGCTAGATGTGACACCTGCTCCCGTGTCCGTCGACAATGCCGCAGTCAATACCGAGCTTGCTGAGGCTGCAGTGCCGCCCGGCAAACCGCCAGTTGCGGCCGCGAGAAAGCTCGATAAACTTCAGGTATATGCAAAGCTTCAGCGGCCGCCTGAAACCGAGCGGACCGGCCCGATGATCGCCCGCACCGTCTCCCTTGCCATCCTTGTCAAAGACTTCGACGCCGATCGCAAAGCACTCGATTCCATTCTCGTCCGCTACAACGGCTACGCCGCCAATCTGAGTGTCAGCACTCCGCAAGGATCCGGACGCTCGATTCAAGCCTCTCTCCGCATTCCAGCTCCGCAGCTTCTGGCAGCTCTTTCTGAACTCAAATCTCTCGGCCACGTCGAGAACGAAAACCAGAACGGCGAGGAAGTCACTCAGCAACACGCCGATCTCGTCGCGCGTCTGAAAAACTCCCGCGAAACCGAACAGCGCCTGCAAGCCATCCTCACCCAGCGCACCGGCAAAATCAGTGATGTCCTGGAAGTCGAGCAGGAAATTGCTCGCGTCCGCGGCGAAATCGAGCAAATGGAAGCCGAGCAAAAAAACCTCGAGCATCGCGTGGACTTCGCTACCATCGATCTGAAGCTAGCGGAGGAGTACAAAGCCAAGCTCGAATCCACTGCTCCTTCGCTTTCCACAGAATTCCACAACGCCCTAGTCAACGGGTACCGCAACGTCGCCGATACTCTCGTTGCCTTGCTGCTTTTCTTTGCGGAGTACGGCCCCATCCTCCTGTTCTGGGCGCTTGTACTTTTCGTTCCGGCCTGGCTGGTATGGCGTCGTTGGCGCCACGTCGCCAGCCCAGCGATGTAACGTGTCCTTTTCCTGCCGTGGGCAGGGGATGGCGCACCGCCAGATTGCGCCGGCAAGGCCGCTTTCTGGTTCAGTTATCGTCGTTCGCGCTCGCCCTCGAGCCTTCAAGTGATTCTGCGGCTCGCACCCCAGCCCGTACCGCTGGTACTCTCAAACCCCCGCTTCATCCCGCTGGTCATCATTTTTTCCGATGGAATGCTCCCAAAGAATGTAGACATTCGCGCCTCTTCCTGTGAGATTTTGTATAGAAACAGCGTTTCACATTGTGACTTCTATCACGCACCGCCCGTAAACAGTTGTAAACGAACCACCTCTCTCGCGCGTCCGAATCCGTCCAGCGCTGGCACGACTATTGCTCTCTTATCCACCAACTTACGAGATTGGCTTCCCGGGGTGGCCGGATCCGAACCTCGACTCGGTTTCGGTTTTTTGGGGGGTCAGTTCGAAAAAAGGGGGCTTGCACCAGCCCCCTTTTTACTTTTGCGTCGCTCGAAGGTGGTTGGCCTTCGCCGAAGTCGGGCGTCCGCGAGTGGTTTGTGAAGTCTTTCCGGCCGTTTCAGCGCTTGCCATCGCGCGAGCTCGTTCTAGTTCCGCAATCCTGCAGCTTTGAGCTATTCGCTTGAGTCGGCATGAACTCCCGGCGCACCCGTGCGCAACGTCCCCTCCCTCTTTGACCTTCAACTTTTAACTTTGAACTGTTGAACCTGGCGCAGCCCACGAACCCCAAAAAAATGAGCGGCCGGTGGGGGGACCGGCCGCTCGGGCGTGGGGGATGGAGGGTAATGTAACCTGAAGCTGGCTAGAGACTTCCGGCCGTTCTGTTGCGCTCGCGAGCAACAGGCGGCGCCCAGGAGCAATTAGGCTAAACCTTTTCGCTCCGGCAGCCCTCGCCAACTCCCGATCACAGTTGAAAGTCTGCAGCTTGCTTCCGCACGCGTCGATAGCCCAGCCGATTCAATCTTCGCGGTACTTCCGCCTGCATTTCTTCCGTTCGTTTTAGTACCTCTGTACTTGTGCGTTCACGCCGCCGCTTCTCTTTGAACGGTAAAGGTTTAGCCCAATTCTGCCGATATTCTTTATGGGGCTTGCGTTGCCGAGTTTTCTACGCGTCGGCAGCCCACAAACGCCACGTCAGCAGCTTGTTCATGGAGCCATTTGCGGAAATCGACCCATGCATCCTGAGCGCAGAAGCGGTCGCATCGCCAAACAGCTCGAAATCCTTTTGCTCGGCACGGATGCTTACGGCAAAGTCTTCTCTGAGAAGACCAACACCGTCGTGCTGAGCCGCCACGGCGCCGGCATCGTCTCCCGTCATCGCTTCTCTCCGGACGAAGCATTAACGCTTCGCCTCGCCGGGTCTGCCAAAGAAGCGGAAGTTCGCCTCGTCGGTCAAATCGGTGGCGAGCCTGGCCGGTATCTCTATGGCCTCGCGTTCGTCGATCCAAATCTCGAATTTTGGCCCATGGATTTTCCCCCGCCCGAGCCCTTCGAGGCGGCCGACCGCCGGCTCACGCTGGAATGCAACTTCTGCGGAGCGCGCGAGGCCGTCGAGCAAGTGGAAGTCGAAGAAGACGTTTATTCGGTGAACGAAAGCATTCTCCGATTCTGCAAGAATTGCGGAATTTCCACTCTATGGAAAAAGTCACTCGGCGAAACGGTCCAGCCGGTCGCGCCTGGCGTTGCGTCAGCTGCTCCGTCTGCCGTCCTGCCAGCCTCGATCGCAGTTGCTCCGCCGCCGGCACCGCCGCCGAATTTCGCGCCTCGCGTAGCGCCCACTGCGCCCGAACCCGCGCCGATCGACTCCGCATACACCGGTGGCACTGGATCAGCCCAGTTCCATGAGACTTCGCATTCGTCGTATTCGTCGTCGCACCTTGAGACTCTGGCTACTTCTGCCGCGGAATTTGCGGTGGCGACCGTTACGCCCGTCATGCCCGCGCCAGCGTCGGCCGAAGTTACGCCGGCTGCGGCTACGACGACGTCGCCGTCCGAGCGGCCCGTGGACGCCAGCGGCCGCAAAGTGAACCGGCGCAAGCACATGCGAGTGCGCGTCAATTTCAATGCCTGCGTGCGCCATGCCGAATTCGGCGAAGAGGTCGTGGAGTGCGAAAACGTTTCCAAGGGCGGCCTCTGCTTCCGCAGCCTCCGGCACTACGCAGTTGACTCCGTCATCGAGGTAGCTGCCCCATACAATGCGGGCGAGCCTGCACTATTCGTCCCCGCGCGAATTCGCCGCTTTGAACCAATCGCCAATTCCGATCTATTCCGCTACGGCGTCGCTTACTTGCCGGCAAAGTCGAACGGCTCGTCGCGCTGATCCCTGCGCACCCTCAGCCCAGGACGCGCAGCACCTTGCGTTTCTCAAGCGCCGTGTAACACCCGGACCGCCTACAGCTTTCCCAGAATTTGCTGCACCAGAGCTAACGCCGCGCGCACTTGTTCGCGCTCGCCTTCTGGTAACGAAGCGAGCGCGTTGGCGAGCGTTTCCACCCGCCGCCTGCGCCCTTCCCACATTAGCTCGACGCCGCGCGGCGTAGCTTCCAGCCGCACGCGCCGGCCGTCTTCGGTGGCGTGCCGCCGAACCAATCGGGCGCGCTGCAAGCCCGCGACGATCCGGCTCATCGTGGGCGGCCGCACGTGTTCCGCGGCAGCAAGTTCGCCGAGCGACTTTGCCCCGCCGAAAACAAGCACCGAGAGCGCCGAGAGCTGCGCCGGGCCGACCCCCGACTCGCGGTCGCGCACCCGCAGCTTGCGCAGCAGATGTATCGCTGCCGAGTGCAGTTGATCGGCGAGCTCAGTTGTTGCGGGTACCACATCGGCGGAAGGCGTGCGAGCCCGCGAACCGCGAGCAGGCGTCTTCGCCGGGAATATTTTGCCCTTGACAGCGGTCATGGAATTTAGTTAGCTATGCTAACTAATTCTTCCCCGGAGGTAAAGTAAAATGAGCGCTACCGCGGCCGGCCTGGCCATTCAGAACATCGGGCAAATCTCCATCATCGTGAAGGACGTCGAACGCGCCACCGCGTTTTACCGCGACGTTCTCGGCCTCCCGTTGCTTTTCACCGTGCCGAACATGGCGTTTTTCGATTGTGGCGGCGTGCGCCTGATGCTCGGGCCAGCTTCCTCGCCGGAGCTCGATCACCCCAGCTCCATCCTTTATTTTCGCGTGGCCGACATCCACGCCGGGCACCAGCGCCTCGTCACAGGCGGAGCCGAAATCGTCGCCCCGCCGCGCCTCATCGCGCCTATGCCGGACCACGACCTGTGGATGACCGGCTTCAAGGATACGGAAGGTAACATCCACCAGCTGATGAGCGAAGTCGCGCGACGGTCGTGAAATCGCGGGCACGATTTCCACACGCGTGACGCGCATCGTAATATGCCTGTGACGTACTGCACTGCACGCATACGTTCCTTGCCGGATACTTCCCGCGATGAATACACCCCTGGCGTCCTTGGACTGGCGCCAGACAGGCAGGGTGGGCCACGGCACCGCACGCGTCGATGGCCTGCCCCAGCTTTTCCTCCGTACACCTTCCAGCAGGAGTTCAGTCGATTTCAGGTGATTATTGCTGACGCGCCAACGCTGGCGCTCAGTCGCTTAAAGTATGGACTGCCGGCGCTGGACCATTTCTAGGCTTCTAGGCGGGCGACGAGTCCAGCGCGCAAGGGATACCCTTCGATGTGCTGCCGGACGCGCTCGAATTCCACAAAATTTCGCTGCAGCACGGCGGACGTCCTGGATTACTTCCCGCCAAGCTCCCACTGTATGGTGCTGCCGATGACGAAACCAGGGAGCAGCGCGTATTGCCCGTTGGTGAAATTCCACTGGTTGGCGAGTGTTCCTTGCACGAAAACATTCCAGCGGTCTTCGATAATATCGACGGAAAGCTGCGCGCCAGGAGCGACTTGCAATCCTGCGCTGTACGGCGCGAAATTCACCAGCCCCACGGCCTGCAAGAACAAAGCGGAATGGAACCGGCCTTTTGCCCACGGATCCGCAAAGGTTGCGCTCGCCTGCAGCTGCAGCGTGTATTTGGGGTCCGTGGCTGTATTCTGTGAGTTGAAAAGAAACTGCGGCGTAACACCGAACTCCCCGTGTGGCCCATCGGCTGCTGTTCGATAAACGAAGCCGGCTGAGATGACTCCGGAGGAGATGCTGCCAGGCGCCGGACCGTGCGCCGGATCGGAAAACACGATGGGCGGCAACGTCACCTGTTGCTGCGGCTGCGCCTGAAACAACCAATGGGATTTTGCCGGCGCGGGAGCCGGACCCGTTCCCGAAGATGAACCAGCGCCCGAGCCAGAACCCGAAAATAACGGCCGCGGAATAACCGAGTCACCATTGGTTATAAACAGATCTGGATCCAACTGCAGCTTGCCTACGCCAAAGTGCGGCGCGCGCGGCTGATGCTGAAAGACATAATTTCGGCCAATCTTTCCCGTGATCACCACCACGCGCGTGGCCAGGGCGGCACGCGTTTCGTCGCCGACCTCGCCGTCAATCATCTTCAAGCGGAAGTGCCGCTGGAAGAAAAGAACCGCGTCCTTCGTGGCTTGGTCGTAGACTCCGGTTTCCTGTATGTGATGGTACCGCTTTTTCAGTGCCTCGTTGAGATTTGCTTGCACCCGGCGGACGTCGTCTCCTTTGCTTCCCACTTTTAATATCGGCAGGTTCGAATGACCCTTGGCTGGATTTGACATGTGCTTACCCTCCGGGGCTGCGCGTGGCTTTCTGCGGGCCTTGCGCGCGGATGCGGGTCGCGGCGCCTTTCTGAGTGGTGATGTTACAACCGGGTTCGTTTCGACCGCCACCTTCTCCGGGTGAATCGTATATGTATTCCTTCTGAACCGGCTATCCGATGAGGATAGTCGTCCTGAGCGAGCCCAGCGAGTCGAAGGATCTCTCTTCCATCCTCTGGACTGCGACTTTCCCCAGGTAGCGCCGTCCCTCTCGGGCGGCACTCTTGAATTCTTGCCGGGTCCTTCATTTCAGCCGATAGTGGCCGGGGGCCAGGAATTCAATGAGCCCTAAATCGTCGCGCAGGACTCGTAGTTGCTGCCGAATCTTGTCCCGCGCGTGGGCGGTTTTTGGAGTGCGGCGGCTCGACGCCGCTTTTCTGTGCCGCGCCAATCCGCGATTACCCGGCGCGTTGCTTTAGCTTGCCAGCGACAGGCCGCGGCGTCCCCCAACTCCCCAATTTGTCATCCTGAGCGCAGCGAAGGATCTGCTTTTCTCTAGCAGGCGTGGCGCACTTCCGCTGCAGAACGGATTTCCCCCTCGTCAACGGCGGCGATGCGGGCGTCTAAGTCTGCTTGACGTATAACGTGTGACGTTCTATGCTTAACGTGTGATTCTGAGCTTCGCTTCGCAGGAAACCGAAGACCTTTTTCATTACCAGCATTCTCGGCGGTTCCGGGCCTTCGAACGCGTAGCTCTCAGGAAACTGCTGCAATTGCACGCCGCGACGGAACTGCGTTTTCTGGCATCGCCTCCTGGCAACCAATTGGAAGCCCTGCGGGGGAATCGCCAGGGGCAGCACTCGATACGAATCAATGACCAGTGGAGGATTTGTTTCGTTTGGCGAGACGGGCATTGCCACGATGTGGAGATCGTGGACTACCACTAAGAGAGGAACCTATGGGCAGAGCGGAAAAGCTTATGGAGCCTGTACATCCTGGAGAGATTCTGCGGGAGGACTTTATGAAGCCGCTGAGGCTGTCGGTGAATAAGCTGGCGCTAGAGCTGCATGTCCCCGCAACACGTATTGGTGAAATCGTGCACGAGCGCAGGCGCATTACCGCGGAGACCGCGCTGCGGCTGGCACGGTATTTCAAGACCAATGCGGAGTTCTGGCTGAATCTACAGAATTTCTATGATTTGGAGTGCGAAAAGCGCTCGGGCAAGGTGTCGGAGATCGCGCGGCAGGTCGAACCGGTCGGGGCGGACTGAAGCGGCGCTGCACAACGCGGGCGTGGACCGCCGACGTAGCGCCGGGCTTCAGCCCGGCATCTTCGCGGCTTTTCCAGTCGCCACAGGCGTTTGTACGCCCGGCGAACTTCCGCGGCGGGTCGTGCGGAGCCGAGGGCAATTAGTCCTGTTTAGGCCGTTTCTTACGCCGGGCATCCTGTTCGAGCATCGTTGCCATCAGGCGGTGTGGTGCGCGAAACGTCGTCTGACGCAGACGGTCAAACACGGCGGGCAGATCGATCCATCCTTTTTCGGCAGCGGCATCCAAAACGCCAAGCGTGCCGATCACCCGCAAGTTGCGCGCGCGAGCCGCGTCCGCGCCATCGCGCTCGTCCATCAGCAGCAGATTGGCCTTCAGTTCCGCCGCCAGGGCAATAGCTTCGCGCTCGCCGGCATCCAGATACATCAGCGAAGAATCGGCCGGCTTGCGCGGAGCCACAATCTCCAGCCAAGCATGGCTTTCCAGCACCCATGCGCGGACTTCGCGCGGCGCTAGCGGATCCGCAAGCTCAGCATGCACCGCCGGCGGGATCAGCACGCGTCCGTATAGCTGCGGCAGTATGACGGTGGCTTCAATCAGAACCAGATAATTAAGGGGCGTTGTGTCGGCCACGATCGGACGCATCTACCGTCCGAGTTGGCGATGGGTCTCGCGGTCGCGCTCCAGGTCTTCCAGGGTGTATTCCAGCTCCACGTCGTGCTCCTTCAGGAACCCGTCCAGTTCCATGCGCGTCTGGAAGCCGAGCAACTGCCGCAAGAGAGCTGCGGAGATTTTGCGCGTGCGGTACGCCTCCAGGGCCAGCGCTTCGAGCGCGGCGCGCGAAAAATCCCCGCCCTGCGCGGAGAAAGCCGCGAGGAGTTCGTCGGGAACCGAGATCGTGACGTGCGGCATGGCTTCAGAATACCGCAAGAATGGCCGGGAAGCACGCTAGAGCAAGCGGTATTCGCCGCGCCCGAGAAATTCCACCATCCCCATGTCCCTCAGTCCTTGCAGTTGTTGTCGAATCTTCGCTTGGATGTTCCGGTTCCCGGGATGCCATCGCGCCAGCTCGCGTTCGTGGCGATAGACGTCGTCTAACGAGAAGTCGTTCTTCTGCAACGCGCGCACCACGTTCAGCACGTCCAGCGTTCACCCGCGTTTCTCCGCTTTTATCTTTTCCAGCGGCCGCAGGCGTTTGTGGGCCCGGCGAACTTCCGCGGCGGGGCGGGCAGCGCCGTCCGCGACGATAGGTATGCGCGCGCCATGCTTGACTGCCAAGTGCAGCATTCTCCCCAGACAGTCTGTTTCACGGCCGGGCAGCGCCGGAGTACAATCCACGGCCATGGCTCCGAAGGCTGGATATTTCACCCCGCTGCTGCACGTCATGGACGTGCGGCGCTCGATTCGCTTCTACGAATTGCTGGGATTCGAGCTCATCGACCTGGAGGGCGATCCCGCCGGTCCCGGCTGGGCGCGCATGCACTGCGAGGGCGGTGCCGTGATGTTCCTGTTGGCGGAGGAGCCCTTCGACCCCACCAAGCATGCCCTGCTCACGGCCATGTATACCGTGGACCTGCCTGCCTTCCGCGAACACCTGTTGGCCAAGGGCGTCGCGGCCCCCGCGATTAATTATCCCGGATACATGCCGAGCGGAAGTCTTTCCTTGCGCGACCCTGACGGCTACATCATCGACATCCATCATTGGAGCGAGGTGGAACACGCTGCCTGGCTGAAGAACGTCGAGCAAAAGAAGAAGAACGGCGTCTTGCCGGCTGGCGAGTAGGGCTTGCTCAGACGAGGCGGTAGCAGCCGGGGGAGACGAATTCGAGGAGACCGAGGTCCCTGAGTACTTGCAGTTGCTGCCGGATTTTGTCGCGCACGTGGCGGTTATCGGGATGGAGCTTGGCGAGTTCCCCGGCGTGCGCATAAACCTCCGAGAGTGAGAATTCCGGTTTGTTGATCGCCCGCACCACGTTGAGTACGTCCAGCGTCCACCCGCGTTTCTCCGCTTTTATCTTTTCCAGTCGCCACAGGCGTTTGTACGCCCGGCGAACTTCCGCGGCGGGTCGTGCGGAGCCGAGGGCAATTAGTCCTGTTTAGGCCGTTTCTTACGCCGGGCATCCTGTTCGAGCATCGTTGCCATCAGGCGGTGTGGTGCGCGAAACGTCGTCTGACGCAGACGGTCAAACACGGCGGGCAGATCGATCCATCCTTTTTCGGCAGCGGCATCCAAAACGCCAAGCGTGCCGATCACCCGCAAGTTGCGCGCGCGAGCCGCGTCCGCGCCATCGCGCTCGTCCATCAGCAGCAGATTGGCCTTCAGTTCCGCCGCCAGGGCAATAGCTTCGCGCTCGCCGGCATCCAGATACATCAGCGAAGAATCGGCCGGCTTGCGCGGAGCCACAATCTCCAGCCAAGCATGGCTTTCCAGCACCCATGCGCGGACTTCGCGCGGCGCTAGCGGATCCGCAAGCTCAGCATGCACCGCCGGCGGGATCAGCACGCGTCCGTATAGCTGCGGCAGTATGACGGTGGCTTCAATCAGAACCAGATAATTAAGGGGCGTTGTGTCGGCCACGATCGGACGCATCTACCGTCCGAGTTGGCGATGGGTCTCGCGGTCGCGCTCCAGGTCTTCCAGGGTGTATTCCAGCTCCACGTCGTGCTCCTTCAGGAACCCGTCCAGTTCCATGCGCGTCTGGAAGCCGAGCAACTGCCGCAAGAGAGCTGCGGAGATTTTGCGCGTGCGGTACGCCTCCAGGGCCAGCGCTTCGAGCGCGGCGCGCGAAAAATCCCCGCCCTGCGCGGAGAAAGCCGCGAGGAGTTCGTCGGGAACCGAGATCGTGACGTGCGGCATGGCTTCAGAATACCGCAAGAATGGCCGGGAAGCACGCTAGAGCAAGCGGTATTCGCCGCGCCCGAGAAATTCCACCATCCCCATGTCCCTCAGTTCTTGTAGTTGTTGTCGTATCTTCGCTTGGATGTTCCGGTTCCCGGGATGCCATCGCGCCAGCTCGCGTTCGTGGCGATAGACGTCGTCTAAAGAGAAGTCGTTCTTCTGCAACGCCCGCACCACGTTCAGCACCTCCAGCGTCCACCCGCGCTGTTGATTTCACTTCTTCGAACGAGCCGCATCGATAACGGAAAGCAATTGAGCGGCGAGGAGCGACTCTAGGAGCTTCTCCATTTCCGTTAGATCGATTCTTCCTGCGGCGTTCGCCTGGTCCGCTGCCTCTAGAGCTTTATAGTAAGGGTCCTTATTCTTCGAAATCTGTTCCGGAATTGTTTGCGTGCCAGGCAAGACGCACCCTAGCTTCAGGCACAAAACCAGATAGCAAACTGCACGGGATGTGCGGCCGTTTCCGTCAACAAACGGATGAATCCAGTTCATGCGCCACATTACGTAGGCGGCGGCATGCAGCGGGGAAGACTTGGCCCAGTTGTCGTTGATGTAGTCGCACAATTGTTCAAGAACCTCGGGCACGAGGTGCGCTCCCGGAGGCTGGTGCTTGCTTCCTTTGATTTCGATTCCGCCGGGTCGAAACACTCCGGCGAAGGAACTGATTCCTTCCAAGGCGCGTCGATGGAGACTCAGGATGGCGGATGGGCGAAGCTTGAATGGGCGCTCAGGCTGCAGCGAATAGTTGATGCGCTCAATGACTTCGTCGAATTGCCGGAGGCCGTTCTTCGCTTCCTGGCGCGCTTTTTCTTCCGGATCGGAGATGAGCTCGATCTCCAGAGCTTTACTGTGACGCTCCTCGTCCGGCATGTTTTGCGCTAGGAGGCTTTCTTAAGCTTTTCGGCTTCTTGATCGACGGTTTGGCGGGTAATGCGGGGATTTTCTATATTCGTGTTGCCATACGCGAAGCTGCGCCGCTGCTCCTCTTTTTGTTCAGCGGACGCTTTCACGTGTTTAGCTTTCTCCACTAGTTCGTTCAAGTTGTCACTCATAACATGCCTTTCCTGGATTGGGGCAACGGCACGTCCGCCGCAGCGAGGAATAGAAATTTCATCGTGACATGCGATGCATAGCTGAGGCAAGAAGAAACTTACCCCCTAGGTTAGACGATATTCGCCGGGGGCGAGGAATTGGAGCAGTCGCATGTCCCTCAGCTCTTGCAGTTGCTGCCGGATTTTGTCCCGCACGTGGCGGTTATCGGGATGGAGCTTGGCGAGTTCCCCGGCGTGCGCATAAACCTCCGCTAATGAGAATTCCGGTTTGTTGATCGCCCGCACCACGTTCAGCACGTCCAGCGTCCACCCGCGTTTCTCCGCTTTTATCTTTTCCAGCGGGCGCAGGCGTTTGTACGCGCGGCGAACTTCGGCGGCGGGCCGTGCAGCGCCGTCCGCGACGATGGGAATGCGCGCGTCCTGCGGAATCTTGTTGAGCAGGATGTTGCAGCCGATCCAGCCGGCGCGGCGCGCGGTTGGCGCGAGAGGTGGACGGACTTCGATGCCCGAGAGCGCGAAGGCGAAGTGTGGAATGAGAATGACGGTGCGCACGGCCCAGGCAGTCAGGTCGTAGTGCAAGACGTAAAGATTTGGCGTGCGGTCGGTGAGGATGGCGCGCTTCATTTGCGAATAGGCCGCATCAACGATTCTTGCGCCGAAAGGTCTGGATTGGCTCTTCAGTTGAAACGGCGAGTCGCATTTCGGGCAGGTGTAATCGAGCGTTGCGGTCCCGTGCGGCGCTACATCGAGTGTCGGCGAATCACAAACAGGGCAGAAGAAATTCGATGCGCCCCAAGATTCGGTGCCGACGCGGGCGCGCTGGGAAGCGCTTCTGTAGCGGTCCAGGTCAGCGTCAGGGAGGCGCAAGTCCACGGGAAGATTAGATCATAATCATCTTCATCGGCGCGCAGGAACGCGCCGTAAGACGAATGGCTGGGCTAGGCGCCTACCTGTCGTATCCAATCCCTAATCGAGGTGGCGACCCGCTCAACGTCAACCATACCAAGTTCACCGCTGTGCATAATGACGTTCCGTGACCTCTCCAAGGTCGAGATGATTTGTCGAACCCAATCTTGTGACTGGAGATGGTCCTCAAATCGCGGCCAATTCTGCGCGATGATTGAGGCCAAGTCGCCGAATTCGGTGTAGTTAACGGGTTCGTCTCCACGCGGTGTATGCCACCGAACCTTTGCCTCTTCTTCCTTGCGTGCGTCCGCCTTCGTCCTAATCTTCTCAGACACGACTTTCGTCCACCAATCAGCTCCCTCAATTTCCAATAGTCGCTTTGCGACAAATTCTCTAACCGTGTTCTCGAACGCGGCTATCGCTACGTACACGGAGGCCATTTTTCTGGCTCTCGCGACGAGGTCCTCATCCAGGGAGTCGATTGGCAGCCGACGAGAGACTTGAATGTCCTCGTCGGTGCCAGAGTTTGCCCGCCGTTTCCGCAGGGTATTGTCGAGGGCCGTATCCGCCAGCAATCCCTTGAACGTGAATGCGTATAACTCGTCTGACATAAGCTCACTCAACTGATATGTCTCTTTAGAGCGTCGAAGATCGCGTCAAAGACCGCAGGGTCGCGAGATTCAGGCAGGTGAATTTGGATGTTGTAATGAAGCTGCATTCTGGATGCGCTAGGTGCCCTTCTTTTCTCCAAATGGTCGGTCTCATCTTCCGCGCCTATCGAAGTCATTATTTCCTCATCGGTTGGCTCGACCGGATCCGCCGTAGGAGGAGGAGCGTCCCACTCGGCCAAGTCTGAGAGCGATCTGAAAGTGTTTGCCATCAGCCCTAAAACGTTGTCTGATTTCTGACCCATGGTTAGCGTTCGGAGTTTGTTCTTCACCTCCTCTACGCCCATTTCATTCGCTTTGGTGTTCACAGCGAAAAGGTCTTCATACGCTTCGCGGACCGACTCGGCGAGAATTCGCCCGGACTGGGATTGGTCTAGGAAATGATAATAGCGTCTGGTTGGAACGCCGGATTCGTCTATAAATCCCAGACCCTTCATTAGTCCGATAAACAGTCGGTCATTGCTGCTGCCGAAATCCAACTGCTGCAGAAACTTGTTGTTAAATCTCTCTGGAGCCTTTGCGGTCTTAATTGAATTCAGGAATGATTCCAAATTTTTTGTAGTAATGAGATAGGCATTGGTTAAAGCCATAGATTTCTCCCCGGTTTGTAACAGCATAGCGGAATTGTGGGGATAAACGAAGGTTTTAGGTGAGATAGACAGTGGTCTCGGTCTTGATGATGAAGAGCGCATCGGCGTCGGGATGGCCGGAGGCGCGGAATTGTGCGCGGGCGTCCTCGAGAGAATCAGCAAGGACGGAAAAGATGACGCGGCGATCGGTGCGGCCGATAAAGTAGAAGCGGCACTCTCGCTGGACGAGTTGGAGCGACGACGGCACGCATTTGGATCGATCCACGGAATCGGTGAGCGGATCAACTGAAAACTGCACGCATGACACAGATATTTCGACCTGTACCAGATTGGAACAGATGCGGCGGAGCGAGAGCGCGAGAAACTCAGCGGAGAGTTCGCAGCCCAGCGCGTGACGGCGCAGGCGAAATGCGGCGAGAACCGTAGTACCGGAGCCGGAGAAGGGGTCGAGAACTAAGTCGCCTTCATTGGAAGACGCAAGAAGGATGCGTTCGAGCAGCGCCACGGGCTTTTGCGTGGGATGCTTGCCGAATTTTTTCTCCCAGGCTTCCGGCGGCTTGATTTCCCAGACCGACTTCATCTGTTTGCCGCGATTGCTTTCCTTCATCAGCTTGTAATGGAACGTGTGGCGCGATTTCGCATTCTTGGCCGCCCAGATGATGGTTTCGGTGGCGTGCGTGAAATACCGGCAAGAAAGATTCGGCGGCGGATTCGGCTTCACCCAGGAAATGTCATTGAGCAGCTTGAAGCCGAGCTGCTGCATGGCGAACCCCACGGAATGAATGACGTGCGCCGTGCCGGACACCCAAATCGAGCCGTTGGGCTTGAGCACGCGCTGGCACGCCGCCAGCCATGCGCGGTTGAACTCATGATTTCCGTCAGCGCCGCGCGATTTGTCCCAATCCCCTTTATGGACGCTCACCATCTTGCCGGCATGGCACGTGATGCCGCCGTTCGAGAGGAAATACGGCGGGTCGGCGAAAATCAGGTCCACGGAATTTTCCGGAATGCGCGGCAGAATCTCCAGGCAATCGCCCTGGTAGATCTTGATGTGCTGCTTGGGGTCCTCAAACGCCGGCGCAGGAAGGGATTCTGTTTTCAACATGATCACGACTTGATCAACTTACGCATCGGGATCGTTGATCATAAAACCGACCGAGTCAAGCCGCTCCCCGCCGCCCTCGCCCGCCTGTGTAGGTGTCCGTGTAGGTGTCGGGCTTTAGCCCGGCGTCTGTCCTCTTGTCTCGCCCGTGTAGTGGCCTGTGTAGGTGTCGGGCTTTAGCCCGGCGCTTTTCGCTTCCGTCCGGCGCATCTAGCTCGCCCGCTGTGTGCCTGTGTAGGTGTCGGGCTTTAGCCCGGCGCTTTTCGCTTCCGTCCGGCGCATCTAGCTCGCCCGCTGTGCGCCTGTGTAGGTGTCGGGCTTTAGCCCGGCGCTTTTCGCTTCCGTCCGGCGCATCTAGCTCGCCCGCTGTGTGCCTGTGTAGGTCTCGGGCTTTAGCCCGGCGCTTTTCGCTTCCGTCCGGCGCATCTAGCTCGCCCGCTGTGTGCCTGTGTAGGTGTCGGGCTTTAGCCCGGCGTCTGTCCTCTTGTCTCGCCCGTGTAGTGGCCTGTGTAGGTCTCGGGCTTTAGCCCGGCGCTTTTCGCTTCCGTCCGGCGCATCTAGCTCGCCCGCTGTGTGCCTGTGTAGGTGTCGGGCTTCAGCCCGGCGCATGTCGCTTCCGTCCCGCGCGCCCGCGTACGTGTCTGTGTAGGTGTCGGGCTTTAGCCCGGCCTCTTTTCTTTCCAAGGAGGCACCCAACCCGCACCGCTCGGCCGGAAATTCATCCACGCCATGGTCTGCGAACCGGAAAGCGCGTACAAACTCGCTTCCGCGCAAATCCCCTTCCGCACCGGATTCATCCATATGTAACCCGCCACTTCCTCTATCGCATCCGCGGACCTCAATATGTGCTCGTAGAAACGCGCTTGCCAAAGCTGCCCTTCCTCGCGGCGGCGATATTCGTATCCCGTGCGCTGCTTGAATCCGTGAACGAATTTCACAACGTCCGACTGCTCGTGCAAACCCAACGCCAGCACATGGAGATGATCCGGCATGCAGCAGTACGCATGCAGCGAAAACCCGCGGTGCGCCGCTACATCGGCGAGTTTTGCGAGCGCCCACCGCCCGATGGAAACGTCCGCGAAAATGGGCCGCCGCTGCGCACAGCAGATAGTCACGAAATACGCGCGGCATCCGAAATAGTGCCCGCCTGGAAGTCGCGGATATTTGTCGAACAACGGCATGCAGGGAATTTAACATTCAGTAATAACAAAGAAAAGACGGAACCGTAAGGCCGGGCTAAAGCCCGGCACCTACACCCGAGCCCACCCAGCACCCTCGAATCGCACCCCGCGTCGCCATCCCTGTATGTCCTAATGTAGGTGTCGGGCTTTAGCCCGGCGCGTTTCGCTTCTCCCCCCGCTTGCCCGGCTCGCCCTGAGGAACGAAGGGTTTCTCCCGAGTTTCCAAAGAAGCGAACCGAATCCGCCCTCCCTATCCCCTTCATTCCAAACGTCTTAAAATAATTTCATAACATATCTTGACAGACCATAACAAAGTGGTATAATGAATCCTGGTTTGCGCGGAGTAGTTGCGCGGTTTTCGCCCCTCCTGGTTCAACCGCCCCGACGACCCCCCACCCCCTCCCCTTTTTCGAAAAGATGTGATTCTAAAGGACTTACGAAGCGGGGTCTGCAAAAGTTGTGATTCCAAAGGACTTACAGCCACGCGCAAACCGCCCTCTTCGCTCCTCTCAACCCGCGATGCGCCGCGTTCGCCCAACGTGAATCTGCTATTCTTCTCCGCGCAAATTTCGAGGGCGAACTTCCGTGCACGACTTAAATTATTTTCGAGACCATTTCGATGTCTTCGCGGAGATGGCCGCGAAGCGCCGCACGACGCTGGACTTGGAAGCGTTCCGCGCGCTGGACCAGGAACGCCGCGAAGTCATCACCCGCAACGAGCAGCGCAAGTCGCTGCGCAACCGCGCGAATCCCCTGATTCCGAAGCTCAAGAAAGGGCCTCAGGTGGCGGACGACGTTCTGTCGCAAACCATTGCCTTGCTGAATGACTTTCGCAGCGTCGAGGGTGAGCCGTTCGCGGACCGCTTGAAGAGCGAGATGGACCAGGCGAAAGTGTTGAGCGAGCCTGAGCCGGGCGCCGCGCTCTCAAACCTGGTGATGGCGAAGTTGAAGCAGCTCTCCGAAACCATCAAGGAAGCGGACGCGCGCATCGCGCGGCTGGACGAGCAGCAGCGCGAGTTCATGTTGACCGTGCCGAACCTGCTGCATGCATCCGTGCCGGTGGGCCAAAGCTCCGCAGAGAACGTGGAAGTGCGGCGTTGGGGCGCGCCGCCGAAGTTCGACTTCAAGCCGAAGCCGCACTGGGAAGTCGGCGAAGCGGCGGGGATTCTGGATTTGGAGCGCGCCGTAAAGATCGCGGGGACGCGCTTCGCACTCTATCGTGGAGCGGGCGCGCGGCTGGAACGCGCGCTGGCGAATTTCTTCCTGGATATCCACACGCGCGAACACGGCTACACGGAAATCTTGCCGCCGTACCTCGTGAACACCGCTTCGCTGATCGCTGATGGCAAACTGCCGAAGTTCGCCGGCGACATGTTTCACCTGGAAAACACCGATTTGTGGCTGACCACTACGGCGGAGACGGAGCTGACGAATCTCTATCGCGACGAAACGCTCGACGGAGGCGCGCTGCCCATCAATGTGTGCGCGTGGACGTCGTGCTTTCGTTCGGAAGCGGGTGCCGCCGGGAAAGATACGCGCGGCATCAAGCGGCAGCACCAGTTCCAGAAAGTGGAGATGTTCAAGTTCACGCACCCGGAGAAGAGTTACGAGGAGCACGAAGCGCTGGTGCGCAACGCCGAGGCGCTGCTGCAAAAACTGGGGATTCATTATCGCGTGATGCTGCTGAGTTCGGGCGACACGGGATTTGCTTCCTCGAAGACCTACGATATCGAGGCCTGGCTGCCGTCGAGCAGCGAGTTCATGGAGATTTCGTCGTGCTCGAACTGCGAAGCGTTCCAGGCGCGGCGCGCGGGGATTCGCTTCAAGCCGAAGGGCGGCGGGAAAAGCGATTTTGTGCACACGCTGAATGGCTCCGGGCTGCCGATCGGACGGACGTGGATCGCCATTGTCGAAAATTACCAGCAGGCGGACGGATCGATCGTGATACCGGAAGTTTTGCGGTCGTATATGGGCGCGGAGAAGATCGAGGTAATGAAATAAGGAAGTAGAGAGGTAACGAGAATCAGCGGGCTTTGGTACGCGCTGAAGACAAAAAGTGCTTAAAACGGAGTGGCGAGCGGAGTTTCGCGAGTTTTTCTTATAAGTTATTGGAAAAACAGGGCTTACTTGCCTTTTCGGGGGCTGATTCCAGGCCCAAGAAGCCACGCCTGGGCCGCGCAACTTGTTGAAATTACAGCTTTTCGTTTGACTCCGCCTTTTCGCCTTGCATACACTCGCCTCAGTGCACATTTGCTGCGTTTGGGCGAATTGCGGATGCAGCAAGGGCGCTAACTCCGTCCAGATTATAGAATTAGGAGTTGTGCCGCAGCACCAAGGGCCAAGATTTAGAAAGAAGCGATGAATTTCATTGAGCGAGTACTACGGTTTTTGTTCTGGTTGCTGGTGCTGTCGTGGAGCGCATGGCTCCTGAAGAAAGCGCTCGGTTGGATGATGAACAAAGCGATAGGACCGGCGCCCGAGGGCGGGTACGGAAGCGAGAACGCCGTGGGGAACGCGCAAGACGGGTTGACACCGAGGAAGTTGGTACGCGATCCGGTTTGCGGAGTGTACGTCGCGGAGGTTTTGGCAATTCCGCTGCGCGAAGGCGGCGAGTTGCTGCATTTTTGCTCGACGGAGTGCCGCGACAAGTACGCGGCGAACATGCAGCGCATCGCGGCGAACGGGTAAGAGGATTTGCAGTAGACGAAAGAATTTTCAGCAAGCGCGGTTGCAAGGTTTTCGGGTCCAACGTTAAGGCGAAGTCGAGATCACGCGAAGAGGAAAGGACCGACGCTGATGGCCACGGTCGCAAAGCCCACAGCCCCAATAAGACAGGTTGGCGCGCCACCCCTGGTGCCGCGCATTGCTCCGCGAGAGGATTTGAATCCGTTTCGCATCGCGCAGATTCAGTTCGATATGGCGGCGGAGTTTTTGAAACTGGATCCGGGGCTGCGCCAGATTTTGCGCACGCCGAAGCGCGTGCTGGAAGTTTCCATTCCGACGAAGATGGACAACGGGCAGGTGAAAGTGCTCACGGGATATCGCGTGCAGCACAACATTTCGCGCGGACCGGGCAAGGGCGGAATCCGTTATCACCCGAACGTGACGCTGGACGAAGTGAAGGCGCTGGCGGCGTGGATGACGTGGAAGACCGCGGTGCTGAACGTGCCATTCGGCGGCGCGAAGGGCGGAGTGGTGTGCGACCCGAAGCGCATGTCGAAGACGGAACTGGAGCGCATGACGCGGCGGTATGCGAGCGAGATTCTGCCGATCATCGGGCCGGCGCAGGACATCCCCGCGCCGGATGTGTACACGGACGCGCAGACCATGGCATGGATCATGGACACGTATGCGATGACCGTGGGGCATTCAGTGCATGGCGTGGTCACGGGGAAGCCAGTATCGATTGGAGGCTCGGAAGGGCGAAGCGAAGCGACAGCGCGGGGTTTGCTTTACGTGGTCGAAGAGGCGTGCAAGCTGAAAAAGATTCCGCTGCGCGGCGCGACGGTGGCGATTCAGGGATTTGGAAACGCAGGGGCGACGGCGGCGCGATTGTTCGCGGAGAAAAAAGCGAAAATCGTGGCCATCGGCGATACGCGCGGGGCAGTGCACAATTCGCGTGGAATCGATCCGATCAAAGCAATCCGCTACAAGGAGCGCTCGGGAACCGTGGTTGGGATGCCGGGAGCTTCGCGGATGTCGAACGATGATTTGTTGACGATGAAGTGCGACATTCTGATCCCGGCGGCGCTGGAAAACGTAATTACGCTGCACAACGCGGAAGCGATCAAGGCGCGGATTGTGGCGGAAGCTGCGAACGGACCGACGACGCCGCATGCCGACGAAATCCTGGCGCGACGCGGAATCACCGTGTTGCCGGACATTCTGGCGAATGCCGGCGGCGTGACCGTGAGTTACTACGAATGGGTGCAGAACATGGAAGGGTTGATGTGGGACGCCGAGGAAGTGAACATGCGGCTGCAAAAGAGCATGGTGCGCGCGTTCAACGAAATGGTCGAGACGATGCGCAAGCACCACGTTCCGCCACGCGCGGGCGCGATGATTCTGGCGGTTGGCCGCGTGTCGGAAGCGACGCTCGTGCGCGGCTTGTTTCCGTAGCCTACTTTCCGTTCGATTTATCTTTGCGGCGCAGGAGCCGTTCCTGGTATCGCGATGGGCGTCTGAATATCCTGAAGTTCCGGCGGCACGCCCAGAATCGCATTCGTATTCTGGGCCACCACGACCAGCCAGCTGCCACTGCGCTTTTCAGCAACCATGGTCATCATGCCGTAGCGAGGCTGACGGAGCGTTCCATCGGGATTTTTGTCGCCTTCGATCTTCCAACTCCAATGAACAACCGCCATTCCGGGCCGCAGAAAACGTACCGTCGTCTGTAATGGTGTATTTGTTGAGTCTTTGAAGCGCCCGCTGAGCAAGCGCACATGAAATTTCTCGAAGTCGGATCGGCCATGCAGATACGTGGTGGCGACGGTCACGAAATCCACGTCTTCGGCCATGAGTTTGGCCAGTTCATGACCATCGTGCTTGGCCCAGGCGTCGCAAAATGCCTGCGGCAGATTGCGCAGGGCGTCCTCGTCCTTCTTGGATTGAGCGCCGGCGAAGGGAGCCGCGGCAACCGCAAAAAGCAGCAGGAAGCCGCCCGCAAGATATTTCATGGTTCGTTCACTCCTTTTGTGAAATGCCGAGGCCCAGCGATGAGGTACGTCGGTGGAGATTCTTACATAGCGACGAATCTTCACCAAATGTTTGCTGCGGCTTTGTTTTGATGCAGCTAGCAAGGGGCCGCAGCCGACTTCGGCGACAAGAATATATCGTGTTCCGAAATTTCTTGTTGCGCGGAGCAAACAACGCGCGTACATTCGCACTTGCCGGTGCGCCCAGCAGGCGCGACCGGCAATTTTCGTCGAAGGCAAAGAAAAAACGCTTAGTGGAGCTTGCGAGAGCATCTTAATAAAAAGAAATGAGCACGCATAACGGTCACAACGGACACAGCGCCCCGCCGATTCTGCTGACGATCTCGGGATTCGACCCTTCCTGCGGCGCAGGGACGGCAGCGGATTTGAAAACTTTCGCGGCGCACGGCTGCTACGGCGTTGCGGCCATCACATCGCTGACGGTGCAGAACACGATGGGCGTGGAGCATGTGCACAACACGCCGAGTGCGACGCTGCGCGCGCAGCTTGAGGCGCTGGCCAAGGATTCCAACATCGCCGCGGTAAAAATCGGAATGCTCGGGAACCGCGGAAACGCGGAAGTGGTGGCGGAATTCCTGGACGCGAACAAGTTTGCGCACGTGGTGCACGACCCGGTGATGAAATCGTCCAGCGGGGCAGAACTGCTGGACGCCGGTGGGGTGAAATACGTTGCGGCGGAAATGCTGAAGCGCGCCAGCGTGATTACGCCAAACGTGCCGGAGGCGGAAACACTGACCGGGATCACGATCAAGGACGTGGGTGATATGGAAGCGGCGGCGCGGAAGATTGTCGAGATGGGCGCGCGCGCGGTGATCGTCAAGGGCGGGCACATGGGCAAGCCCATGGACGTGCTGTTCGACGGCACGCAAATCGTGATGCTGGCGGGCGAACGGGTGAATGAAGAGCAGCTGCACGGGACGGGGTGCACGTTCGCCTCGGCGCTGGCGGCGCATCTTGCGGCGGGGCGAACGCTTCTCGAAGCGGCGACGCTGGCCAAAGCGTACGTGACGAAGGCGATTGAAAAAGCGTTTCCCACGGGGAAAGGCCGCGTCCCGCTCGATCACTTTTACCGGCAGCGCATCGAGCCGCCGGCGCGCGGAGTGCATGAAGTGCCGCAGCACGGATTGCATCCGGCGGCGGAGCCTGCGGCGCATTGAGGCAGTGACTGGTGGTTCGTGACTGGAACGCGGGCAGCAAAAGCGCACTGGTGAGCTGCAACAGTTAGGTTCAGTTCCTACCCTCTACTACTGTACGTAAAGCCGACTCATTGGAGAAAAAATGGCGCGAGCGACGAAGCCGATTCCGGCGGCGCTGGGATTTCGCGTGAAATCCGGCTGGGCGATGGTTGTGTTGCTTGCGGGGAACTCGGACGATCTCAGAATCGTGAAGTGCCAGCCCATATTGCTTTCTGATCCAAAGATTCCGGAAACGAAGCAGCCGTACCACGCCGCCCTGGAACTTTCGACAAAAGACGGAAAGGCGGTTACCGCGAGGCTTTGCAAAATAGTCGCGCGCGCGGCAATGCAATCCGTGAAAAGCCTCCTGGACGAGTCACGAGATGCCGGCTATCGCGTGCGCGGAGCAGGTGTGATCGTCGGAAGCCTTGTTGATCCGGCGACACTGCACAACGATCACATGCGGGCGCATGGGTTCGAGGGGCAACTCTTTCGAAAGGTAGTCGAGGGGGCGTTAGCCAGCGAGGATATTCCGTATGCCGTGCTCGTAGAAAAGGAAGCGTATCGCGGTGCGGGAATGGTCCTGGATAGAAGTCCCGAAGAAACGAAGAGCGTGATTGCAAATCTCGGAAAGTCACGCGAAGGCTCGTGGAGAGCGGAAGAAAAACTTGCAGCGCTGGGGGCGTGGACTATGCTGGAAGGCAGCGAGCAGCTGAAATGAGCAGTTCGAACGGCGGAGGGAGAAAGACTACCGCTTGCCGCTTGAGAGAGATGAGGCGATGCGCTGGTAGGCGAGCCGTTCGGTTCGGCGAATCGGGGTGACGATTTCGTTTTGGCGAGAAGTTCCCAGACCCTTGTGCCGCGACCCGGCGAAACGATGCGGCGAGCGCGCGGAAACAAACTCCAGTGGTTGCGAGTGCTGTGAATAGCCCGTCGCGCGGTTTGATTGCGACTTTCGAGCGAGACCGTGGCGCTTTTCGCCGTACGTCCATTGAAACAGGAAATAAAGCAGGGCGTCGCATCCGAGAATGCAGATTGCTAAGAACACGATAGGAGACATGGTTCGCTCATTCCGAAATGATGGATTAGCGCGTTTACGCTGAAGGCAGATTAGCGGCACAGCGGCAAGAAAATCCTGAGAGCTTTGTAAGGAATTCGTTAGAACATGGACAGGAAGGGAAGCGCGAGGACGGATGATTTCGCGACGCGTGGGAATGTGGCTGCTGTCGGCGTTCACGATCGGCGTGTGCGCGGCGGCCGCGCTATTTCCGCGCACGCCGCAGCCGCTGGCGTATCACGACTTCGCGGACAAGCGCGCGTGGCTGGGAATACCGAACTTCGGAGACGTTGTTTCAAACGTGGCGTTCGCGATTGCGGGCGCGTGGGGACTTATCTGGCTTGCATCGCCGACTGCACGTGAGCGCTTTGTCGAGGGCCGCGAGCGTTGGGCTTACTTTGCGGTTTTTCTTGGGTTGCTGCTCACCGCGTTCGGGTCGAGTTACTACCATCTGGCGCCGGACAATGCGCGGCTGGTGTGGGACTGATTGCCAATGACCATCGCGTTCATGGGATTGATCTCGGCGATGATCGCGGAACGCATCGCGATCAAAAGCGGAGTTGCGTTGCTTCCATTGCTGTTGCTTGTTGGCGCCGCTAGCGTCGTGTGGTGGTGGCACACGGAGTCGATCGGAGCGGGCGACCTGCGATTCTATGCCGCCGTGCAGGCGTACGCCGTGCTGGTGCTGCCGATTTTTCTGTTGCTGCCGCCGAGATACACGCGCGGCGGCGATTTCGTGGTGGTGTTTGCGTTTTACATCCTGGCGAAGGTTTTTGAAACGGGCGATCGGCGGATTTTTTCGCTGACGCGAGGAACGATTAGTGGGCACACGCTTAAACACCTGGCTGCTGGAGTAGCAGGGCTCTGGATACTCAAGATGCTCAAGGGACGCGAGCCGATTGTTGAGGGCGTGTAATGCGGGTGGCGAGATTGCTTGGCTAAAGCCTGCCTGCGCCAGGCAGGCCCGGCATCCACACCGGCACTTCGGTCGGGGTGTCCATTAGCGGGTTTCCGCGCCAGCCGCGGGTAAATTAAGATGATGAGCCAGATGCGCGCAGAATTGAAGTTGAAAGCGTTTGCAACGTGAGCGTAATTTGCCCCAAGTGTGGTGCTCGAGCTGCCGGCACCGGAAGCGCGCACAAGGCTTACTGTGTCGCATGCGGCTGGAACAGCGGTGTTGCAGCTGCAGCGCTGCGATCCGATATGCAGGCTTTTATCGGAGCCGCGGTGGTTGGCGTGATCCTGGCGTTTTTTACCTTGCGCGGGCCATACGGTTGGCAGGGAGCGCTCGTGGTGGGCGCGGCGTTCATTCTGTTTCCTTTATCGTTCGTGCTGTTGGCGTGGTTTCGATTGGGCAAGGTGTGGTCTGCTGGAACCGCTGCCAGGCAACTGCTGCGTATGACTGTGCCGGTTACGGAGGTCGGAATCGACGACACGAAGCTGTTCCCCGGCATGCCTCGGAGGGTGAGATTGAGTTGGAGGGGCTGGCTGTATTGCATCGGGATTGCGTGCCTGTTCGTCGCTTTGTTTGCCATTCTTAAGCTCGTCGCTGCGGAGCCGCGAGAAATTTCGAGTCACCCCTTAGAGTTTGCGTTGATTGGTTTGGCTTACGGATGGTGGTTGGTTCTGTGCCTGCGATTCTTTGGGAAGAGATGGAGCGAGAGGCAATTGCTATTGCGAGGGAAATTTACAAAAGGGACGGTGATTCGACAAGACACGCCGAGCCGCTCCCTACCGCGGATCGAATACGTTTTTCACGACGCCGGTGGACGAACCTTCCGAAAGCGAGCGACGGACTTTTCACTGAGACTCTATGAAGAGATGCCCGTAAGCGTTTTTTACGACGAGGATGATCCCGCGAGGAACATGGCGCTGGAGGGTTCAGTGTTTCTGCTTCGGTGAGCTGCCACTCTACGTTTTCCAAACCATGCGACCGGCGACGATGGTGGCGGCGGGCCCACCTTTGAAGCTGCGACCGTCAAAGGGGGAGTTGCGGGATTTGCTGGGAGACTGTTTCACGTCATAGGTCCAATCCCGGTTCGTCGAAAAGACGGTCAGGTCAGCGGGTTCACCTGGGGCGATTTTTCGGTGAATTCCGAGGACGCGCGCGGGGCCGGTGGTGAACAGCTCGACCATGCGCATGAGCGAAAGGCGGCCTGCGTGGACGAGTTGCTCGAGCGAGAGTGCGAGGGCGGTTTCAAAACCGAGGATGCCAAACGGGGCGCGGTCGAACTCGACGTCCTTGAGCGCGGGCTCATGTGGGGCGTGGTCGGTGGCGATGGCGTCCACGGCGCCGTCGGCGAGACCGGTGATGAGCGCTTCGCGGTCTTCGCGGGCGGCCAGCGGCGGATTCATTTTGAAGCGCGAGTCGTACTGCACGTCTTCGTCAATCAGCGTGAAGTGGTGCGGCGTGACTTCACAGGTGACGCGCAGGCCGCGGGATTTGGCCCAGCGAACCTGTTCAAGAGATGCTTTGGCGGACATGTGCGCGACGTGCAGGCGCGCGCCGGTGAGTTCGGCGAGCTGAACATCGCGAGCCACGCAGACGGACTCCGCGGCAGCGGGCATGCCGGGAAGGCCGAGGCGAGTGGACGTGATGCCTTCGCGCATGACGGCGCCGGCGGCGAGCGAAACGTCTTCCGAATGTTCGATGACGGGCAGATCGAGCGAGCGGCAGTAGTCCATGACCTGGCGAGTGAGTTTTGCGGTGGCGATGGGCTTGCCGTCATCGGAGACGGCGACGATGCCGGCGTCTTTCATCGCGGCAATTTCGGCGATAGCTTCGCCTTTGCTGCCGACGCTGGCTGCGCCGATCGGCCATACGCGGACGCTGGCGGAAGTCTTGACGCGATCGAGAATGAAGCGCGTGACGCTGGCATTGTCGTTGACAGGCCTGGTGTTGGGCATGCAGCAGACAGCGGTGAAGCCGCCGCGAGCCGCGGAACGTGTGCCGGTTTCGATAGTTTCGGAAGATTCCTGCCCTGGTTCGCGGAGATGGGCGTGGAGGTCAATGAAGCCGGGAGCGACGATGAGGCCGCTGGCGTCGAATACTTCGACGCCGTCTTTTGGCCCGATTTGTCCGGGCGACGCGACTTCGGCGATTTTGTCACCATCGAGAAGAATGTCGCGCGGAGCGTCCGTGTTGGAGGCGGGATCAAGGACGCGGCCGTTCCTAACGAGAAGCATGCGTGGGATCCTTTTCGAGCGCCGCGGCGGGATGCTGAGCGATCCCGGATTCCGAGCTGCCGACCAAAAGCAGGAACAGCAGGGCCATGCGAACGGCAATGCCGTTGGTGACTTGTTCGAGGACGCAGGATTGCGGGCCGTCGGCGACTTCGGGGGTGATCTCAATTCCGCGATTCATCGGTCCGGGGTGGAGAACGATGGCGTCGGGCTTGGCGAGGCGGAGACGTGCGGCGTCGAGCTGGTAGAGCAGAATGTAATCGCTGGCGGAAAGCGCGGGCTCGTGCAAGCGTTCGGTTTGCACGCGCAAGACAATGATGACGTCGGCGCCGGCGAGCGCTTCTTCGATGCGGAAAACGCGGCGCATCGAAGCGCCGGGAGGGCCGATTTGTTCGAGCTCGCGCGGGAGCCACATCGCCGGACCGCAAAGCGTGAAGCGGCAGCCGAATTTAGTCAGCAGATGAATGTTCGAACGGGCCACGCGGCTGTGCGAAACGTCGCCGAGGATGGTGACATTGAGGTTTTCGATGGTGCCTTTGCGGTCACGAATGGTGAGCGCGTCGAGGAGGCCCTGCGAGGGATGCTCGTGCATGCCGTCGCCGGCGTTGATGACGGGAATCTCGAGATGGCGGGCGACGAAATCCGCGGCGCCGGAAGACGCGTGGCGCATGACCAAGCAGTCCGGCTTCATGGCGTCCAACGTATGAACGGTATCCAGGAGGGACTCGCCTTTTTTCAGGCTCGAGGATTCCGCCTGCAAATTCAATGTATCGGCGCCGAGGCGCGAAGCTGCGGCGCCGAAGCTGATGCGCGTGCGCGTGGAATTTTCAAAGAAAGCCAGGGCGACGGTTTTACCGCGCAAGGTGGCGAGTTTCTTAAGCGGATTCCGCTGAATTCCTTGAAAATTCTGGCTCTGGTCGAGAAGAAAACGAAGCTCGTCCGCGTTGAGCGGTTCGAGCGCCAGCATGTCGCGGAAGCGGTAGTTCACATCTACACTCTCTGGCCGGTGAGGAAGAAGAATTGGTGCAATTAAGGCTCCAGGCGGTCGACGAGGACAACGCGTTCTTCGCTGTCAATCTCGCGGAGCCGCACTTCGATGATTTCGGTGTCGCTGGTTTGCACCACACGGCCGATGAACTGGCCTTCGATGGGCATTTCGCGGTGGCCGCGGTCAATGAGCACGCAAAGAGAGACGCGGCTGGGGCGGCCAAGGTCGAAAATGCCATTCATGGCGGCGCGAATCGTTCGTCCGGTGTAGAGGACGTCATCCACCAGCACGAGGTCCATGCCATCCACGCCAAAGGAGATGTCGGAAGACTGGAGCACGGCCTGCGGGGCGACCTTGGAAAGGTCGTCACGATAGAGCGTGATGTCGAGCGTACCGACGGGCACGTCCACGCCATCAATGCCACGCATGGCTCTTGCGATGCGCTGCGCCAGAGGCACACCGCGGCGGCGAATGCCGATGAGCGCCAGGTGCTTGGTACCGCCGCTCTTTTCGACAATCTGGTGCGCCAAGCGCTGCAGCGTACGGTCGATTTCCGAAGCGGACATTAACTGGGCTTTTTCGACGATGCGCATAGTCGGGTAATCCTAGCATACAGGCTCGCCGCGAGTGAGCAGGACTCCCGGCGCAGGCAGCGTGATAAACTGCGTCGGAAAAATTTTTGGATCCGGGGGCTGGCATGAGGCGAGAGGAACTGGTGCAAGAGTTTTGCAAACGATGTCTGTTGGGAGTGACCGTGCTCGCCGCGGGGGTAATTCCCGTAGCGCTGGGACAATCGGCGCCTGCGGCGAAGAAAGCCGCGCCGCAAGAAATTGGTCATGCGGTGCGGGCCGCTTCGGCGGCTGCAAAGCCGAAGCTGGTCGTGACGATTGTGGTGGACCAGATGCGCGGCGACTACGTGGACAAGTTTCAGGGCCAATGGAAAGGCGGATTGAAGCGGCTGGTGGAGCAAGGAGCGTGGTTTCGCAACGCGGCGTACCCGTACGCGGCGACGGAGACCTGCGTGGGCCACTCCACAATTTCGACGGGCGCGTTTCCCGGAACGCACGGAATGGTGGCGAACGCGTGGTGGGAGCGGGAATCGCAAAAAATGGTGACCTGCACAGCCGACCCGAACGTAAAAAATATTGGATACGCGGGCATCAGCGTAAAAGGCGGGGACAGCGCCTGGCGCATGCTCGTTCCGGCTTTTGCAGAAGAGCTTAAGTTCCAAGCCGGCGGCACGGCGCGCGTCGTGACGTTTTCGCTGAAGGCGCGGTCCGCGATTACTCTGGCCGGACACAAAGCGGACGCGGCGACCTGGTTCGATCCCGCGGAAGGGGCCTGGGAAACTTCCAGCACGTACCCGACGGCGCAGTTCGTCGAAGACTATGCGAAAGCTCATCCCGTGAAAGAGGATTACGGAAAGACCTGGGCGCTGGCGCTGCCGAAAAGTGATTATTTGTATGCTGAAGATGCGAAAGGCGCGGGACCTGCAGGCAGCGAAAATCTGAAGTTTCCGCACGCGCTGCGGGGGAAAAGCGCCGGTCCGGAACCGGATGCTGGGTTTTACGACGAATGGCAAGCCAGCCCGTATGCCGATACAGCTCTCACAAAGCTTGCCGAGACGGCGTTGGATTCGCTTGGCCTCGGAAAAGGAACCGGGACCGACTATCTCGGCATCGCCTACTCCTCGCCGGATTACGTGGGCCACGCGTTCGGTCCACGCAGTTGGGAAATTCAGGACGTGCTGGTGCGCCTGGATAGCGATCTTGCCGAACTGTTCGCCCACCTCGACAAGACAGTCGGCCGCGGAAATTACATTGTCGCGCTGAGCGCCGACCACGGTGTGGTGCCCATTCCCGAGGACATGGAGACGACCGGCGTGGACGCAGGCCGGCTGCACCTGCCGGAGGTTCAGGCGCGCATCGAAAAAGCTCTCGAACCGCTGAGTTATCCAAAGCCGGCGGTCGCGCGTATCACGGGAAGCGACATTTACTTTGCGCCGGGCGTATACGATCGCCTGCGAATGGACGCCCCTGCGATGAACGCCGTGCTGGAAGCAATCAAAAACGTCCGCGGCGTGGAAGGCGTGTTCCGCGCGGAGGAGCTGGCGGACCGTCCCGCTACGCAGAATCCGTTGCGCGAAGCCATGGCGGACAGTTTTTACGCGGCGCGAAGCGGAGACCTGTTCATCGTACCCAAGGCGTATTGGCTGATGGACTCTGCGCCGGCCGGGCAACCACGGTACGGCACGGGACACGGCACGCCGTGGAACTACGATCAGCATGTTCCGCTTCTGCTGATGGGCTTTGGCATCCGGCCTGGCGAGTACTTCGCGGCGGCAACGCCCGCGGACATCGCTCCGACGCTAGCGGCTTTGTGCGGTGTCACGTTGGCACCGCGCGATGGCCATGTGCTCGGGGAAGCGATTGCGACTCCGGCTGGATCGGCCGGTTTGGCCAGGCAGGCGTCAAGTTCGAAGCCATAAGCGCTGCAAAGCTGCCTTTTTTCGGGCCACAAGCTGGCGCCAAAATTTGGGAAGGCTAGCTTGGCTTCGTGGTATGCTCTTGCCGAAGTGACGAGTGCAGGCACGGTTGATCTGAGCGTGCAAATCGGCGCGGTGCGCCTGCGGAATCCCATTCTCACCGCCAGCGGAACCTTCGGCTACGGCCTCGAATTCGCCCACCTGGTGGACCTAAACTCCCTCGGCGGCATTGTGGTTAAAGGATTGTCCCGCGAGCCGATGGAGGGCGCGCCTCCGCCGCGGCTATGTGAGACGCCATCCGGCATGCTGAACGCGGTTGGCTTGCAAAACGTTGGAGTTAAGGCCTTTGTGGCCGAAAAACTCCCGGTACTGCGAAAATTCGATACGGCAATCGTCGCCAACGTCTTCGGAAGCACTGTTGAGGACTATGTTGAGGTCATTCGCATCCTTGAGGACGCCGACGGCCTGACAGCCTACGAATTGAACATTTCCTGCCCGAACGTGAAAAACGGGGGCATGCAGTTTGGCGTGGATGCGGGATCGGCCAGCGAAGTCGTGGGAGCCGCCCGAAAGGCAGCAGCCAAGCGGCCGCTGTGGGTAAAGCTCTCGCCGATGGTTGCAGACATTGGACTTATCGCCCGCGCTGCGGAGGACGCCGGCGCGGACGCACTGACCGTCGCTAACACCTACCCCGCTATGGCGTTGGAGCCGCGGACTGGCAAGTCGGCCCTCGGCAACCAAACCGGAGGGCTCTCAGGGCCGTCCATAAAGCCGATGACTTTGCGGTTGGTTTGGGAAACGCGGAAGACGGTAAAGTCACCAATTATAGGTGTCGGAGGCATCGAGACGGTTTCCGACGTGCTTGAATACCTCGCCGTGGGTGCGACTGCCGTACAGGTAGGCACGGCCAGTTTCACTGACCCACGGGCCAGTCAGCGACTGGCGGAGGAGCTGCCAAAGGCTCTTTTCGATGTTAAAGTGTTTACTTTGAATGATTTAAGAGGAAAAATTTTCACGGATTTTAGTTGACATAATGCCTGCTCTTTGCTACACTTTTCTGGATTTCGTAGCATAAAAAACACACTATGAGACGACCACTATTTGTTTTCTGGGCCGCGTTCCGTTGGGTGCTTTTGATGTTCCTAGTCGTTCCCGCCATGGATGCTCCGCTCGTGGCGCACTTGAGCACTCCCGTAAAACCCATCAAGACCTGGGTCGGCAACTCGAGTTGGTACGGACCGGGGTTCAATGGGAAGAAGACCGCCAATGGCGAACGCTTCGACTGCGAAGCGCTGACTGCGGCGCACCCGAACCTGCCGTTCGGATCGATCGTTCGCGTGGTGAACCCGAGGAACGGCAAGTTTGAACTAGTACGTATCAATGACCGGGGTCCCTATCAAGAAGGGCGCGAAATTGATGTATCCTATCGTGTCGCCCGAAGGATCGGCCTGATTCACTCGGGCGTGAGCCAGGTGCGGCTCGAATTAATGCAGTTGCCGGAAAAACCAGCAAAACCGTGACCCCGCCGAACTCGGGGTCAAACCAATGACCTTGAGCTTCGACGCCCATCCTCGCAGCAGCCTGATCGTGGCACTGGACTTTGATTCGCTGTCGTCCGCTGCGAAATTCGCGAAGCAGGTTTCCGATCTGGTGGGCATGTTTAAGATCGGAAACCAACTTTTCACCGCCGCGGGTCCCGCCGCCGTCAAAGAGATCGCGGCGCTCGGACCGGGCGTCTTTCTCGATCTGAAATTCCACGACATTCCAAACACGGTAGCGGGAGCCGTGCTTTCCGCAGCGGCGATGAACGGCGTGCAGCTAATGAACGTGCACGCGCTTGGCGGGCGCGCGATGCTGGAGGCAGCGTCGCAAGCGATCAGCGCCGGAGTGCCCATGGGCGCGGACCGGCCGCGGCTGCTGGCCGTGACGATTTTGACGAGCATGGATCAGAAAGCAATGAAGGATGTGGGCATCGGCGGAACGCCAAAAATGCGTGTGGCGAAGCTAGCGGAACTCGCGAAGACGGCGGGAGTCGATGGAGTAGTGGCGTCCGTCCAGGAAGCGCGAGCTATTCGCAAAGCGTGCGGCTCGGAGTTCCTGATTGTGACTCCAGGAGTGCGGCCGCAAGACTCGAAAGTGGAATCGAAGGGCGAAGACCAAGTGCGAAAGGCGACGCCCACCGAGGCTATAAAGGCCGGCGCGGATTTCCTGGTGGTAGGGCGGCCCATCCTGGCAGCTACGGATCCGCGCGCCGCGGCGCAAGCGATTGTCGACGAAATCGCCGCCGCAAAGTAATTTTCTCGGTGCAGATGGTCCCGTTGCCCCCCGCACAATGTGATGCTAAGATGAGTCACATCATGACACGAGCCACAGTGCGCGATCTACGTTATCGCTTCCGTGAAATCGAGGCGCGGCTGAGCAAGGGCGAAGAGATCGAGGTTTACAAGCGGAACAAACCGATTGGCCGTCTGATCCCGATTCGGCCCAAGCCTGAGGCCTATCCTGATTTTGCCGCGCTCGCCCGTAAAGTATTCGGTAAGAAGAAAACGCGCATGACGGGTACGGAGCTGGTCTCCGAGCAGCGAGAGCCTTATTGATTGCATACGCCGACACGGGCTTCCTCATTTCGCTTTATGGCCACGACGCGTATTCTGGCGCGGCCAGATTGCTGGCCCAGAGTCAACCTAGCTTCATTTCGACGCCATTGGTTGAAGCTGAGTTCGTCAACGCACTCGAGCTTCGAGTGTTTCGTAAGGAGTGGACGCGCAGCCAGGCTCAAAGTGTCCATAACCATTTTATGCAGCATCAAGCTGCCGCCATAATCCGGAGTGAGCCTTTTCCTTTGGAGGCGTGGGTAGACGCCGTTACCTTGTCACGCCGATACAGCTCGAAACTCGGTGCGAGAACCCTCGACATACTGCACGTCGCCGCCGCCCTTATATTGAAACCGGACGTGTTCTTCACGTTTGATAAGCGTCAAGGCCAGCTCGCCAAGGCGGAGGGTCTGCGAGTCCTGCCAGTCTGAGAAAACCCAGCAGCCGCTAAGACGCAAGGCGGATTAAACTAAGCTGACGCTCCGCATGAGCCTGATCGAACTTCTCGTCGTCGCCATAGTTTGTACTCTTCTCGTGCTGCTAGGGCGGGCCTTGTTTGGTGCTCATGGGTGGTTGCTCGGCGCGGTGCCTTTCGGCGGTATTCTGGGAATTGTATTGTTCGCTCCCTTGTATGTGTCTGTTTGAAGTTGGTTGCGGAAATTCGAGAAACATTGAGCCAACCTGGCGTAAGTTAGGAAAACAGAGAACATTCCTAATCCCATCCGATGCCCGATCCTTCCAAGAGTGTAATCGTCGGCACAGCGGGGCACATTGACCACGGGAAGTCGGCGCTGGTCGAAGCCCTTACAGGAACGCATCCCGACCGGCTGGCGGAAGAAAAGCGTCGCGGAATCACCATCGATCTCGGTTTTGCCTTCATGGAAGAGAATGGCGTGCGCTTTGGCCTGGTAGACGTTCCGGGACACGAACGCTTTGTAAGCAACATGCTGGCAGGAGCGGCCGGAATTGACCTCGTGCTCCTGGTCATCGCCGCGGATGAGTCCATCAAGCCGCAAACGCGGGAACACTTCGATATATGCCGATTGCTGGGAGTGCAGCGCGGCGTGGTGGCGTTGACGAAAAGCGACCTAGTGGAACCGGATCTCGTCGAATTAGTGAAACTGGAGGTCGAAGACTACTTGCGCGGGTCGTTTCTAGAGCGCGCGCCGATTGTGCCGGTAAGTTCGAAGACGAAGGCGGGAATCCCCGAACTGCGTCGCGCGCTAGGAGCAGCGGCGATGGAGGTTGCTGGCAAGGACGCGTCGCGGTACTTCCGGCTGCCGATAGATCGCGCGTTCCCACGAAAAGGGTTCGGCACGGTGGTTACCGGAACGCTCATTGCGGGCAGCGTCGGCGCGGAAGATGAGATCGAGTTGTTTCCCAGCAGAAAAGTTCTGCGCGTGCGCGGAGTGCACTCCGAAGGGCAGCCGGTGGAGCGCGCGCAAGCGGGTCAGCGAACGGCGGTGAATCTTGCCGGCGTGGACCATGCCGAAGTGCGGCGCGGGATGACTCTGGCGACGCCAGGATCGTTCCGAACGACCAAGCGAGCGGATGCGAGACTCACGCTGCTCTCGTCCGCGGCGAAGATGAAGAATCGCGCGCGCGTACACTTTCACTCCGGCACGAGCGAAACCATCGCCGAAGTTTCCGTGTATGGGCAGAGTGGCCTGGCGCCCGGGCAGAGCGCACTCGCGCACCTGCGGTTTCAGGACGAATTGCTGTTACTGCCGGGAGACCGCTTTATAGTGCGGCAATTTTCGCCAGTAATCACGATTGGCGGAGGCGTGGTGCTGGATCCGCTGGCCAGGCGACCGTTGGCGCGAGACACCGGGCGGACGGCATTTCTCGATACCCTGGAATCCGGTAATCGCGAAGCAATGCTTGCCGCGATGACGGAACGAGCGGCCATGGGCCTCGCATTGAGCGAGATTGTGCCGCGGACGGGATGGCTCGAAAAAGAGATTCTAGAAGGGGCTGAGAAGTTGAACGCCGGCGGCAAGATAAAAATCGCGTCTGCGGAGCCGTTGATTTTGCTCGGCAAGCCGAAATTCAATGAAGTGCGGCGAAGCCTATCCGAGCGAGTGGAAAAATTCCATAAAGAGAACCCATTGCTGGCGGGAATCTCACGCGAAGAGCTGCGCGCGAGCCTGGGCCGGCGCGCGCGCCAGGAAACGTTTCGCGCGGCGCTTGATGAACTAGCGACGGAGAAAAAAGTTGAGTTGCAAGGCGAATTGGTGAAGCGCGCAGGCGCGCAGATCGCGCTGCAACCCGATGAAATGCGGGCAAAGGACGCTATTGAGAAAGCGTTCGCGGGCGCGGGGCTGGCAGTGCCGTCCGTAAAAGAAGTGCTGGCGAAGCTTTCTATCGAGGCGAAGCGCTCGGAAAAAATCCTGCAAATACTGTTGCGTGACAAGATGCTCGTGCGGGTTAACGCGGAGCTGATTTTCCATCGCGAGGCTCTGGCGCTGCTGCGGGAGCGGCTCGCGGGATACAAGAAAAACAAGGGTGCGCAGATTACGGTGCCCGGGTTCAAGGAACTGACGGGAATTTCGCGAAAATACGCAATTCCGCTGCTCGAATACCTCGACCGGGAACGCGTGACGCGGCGGGTGGGCGACGAACGTGTTATAATTTAGGAAGTTGCGTGTGGCATTGCGGGTAGTAGAGTCGCGGCCGTCCACGCGGGAAAGGCAGGCAAACCATGTGGGACAGCCCAATGCATTTGCTGATCGTGGCGATCGTCATTCTCGTGCTGTTCGGGGGAAGAAAGATTCCTGAACTGATGCGCGGACTGGGCGAAGGGGTGCGGGGATTCAAGGAAGGCATGGCGGGAGCGCCGCCGCAAGCGAACCCTCCGGCACAATCGTCGACCACGCAGGAAAAACCCACTGAAGAAAAAAAGTCGTAGCCCGCAACAGAATTTCCCAAAGTATTGAAACGAGGGCGGCCCAAGCCGCCCTTTTTTGTTTTGGGATCGCCACGGGAATTGTGCCCAATCAGTAGCGGAAAACGTTTATCTTCTGCGAAAAGCCTGCACTTCAGGCCAGTAGTTCCTCCACAACTTTTCTCCCACACTCGGGTATTACCCGGTGACCCAGATTTCAGAAACTTCGAGAGCAAATTCTTAGGAGAGAGTCATGAAACTCACTTGGATGAAGTGGAGCGCCTTGCCAGCCGCAGTGGTATTGGCGGGAACGTTGGCAGCGGCGCAAGAGCAATCGCCTTCGCAGAGTTCGAGCGCGCCAGCACCGACGGCGCAAGCGACGCCTGCAGCCAAGCCTGATCCGACGATCGCGCAGCGGAAAGAAAATCAGCAGGACCGCATCGCGAACGGCGTGAAGAGCGGGCAGTTGACGGCTGGCGAAACTGCGAATCTCGAGAGCAAGGAAGCCGCGATCAACGGCGAAACTAAAGCGGACCGTGCGGCCAATGGCGGCAAGCTGACGTCGGCGGAAAAACAGCAGGTCAACCAGCAACAGAATGGCCTCTCCAAACAGATTTATCAGGACAAGCACAACGCCAACACCGCGAAGTACGGCAACAACAAAGTCGGGCAGCGCCGGGAAAACCAGCAGGACCGCATCGCCCAGGGCGTCAAGAGCGGCCAGCTGACAGCCGGCGAAACCGCGAAACTCGAGAATCAGCAAAAGGGAATCAATCAGCAGGTCAAAGCGGACCGCGCGGCGAACGGCGGCAAGCTGACCACCGGCGAGAAGCAACAGATCAACAAAGAGCAGAACAAGGCGTCCAAGAACATCTACAACAAGAAGCACAACGCCAGGACGCAGCCGGGAGCGAAGAGCAAGTAAATCGTTTCTTCCACCCCCAAACAGAAAGAGGCGCGCTTCGAACGGAGTGCGCCTCTTTTTTATTGTGAAAACCTTCGTGCTTGAGATGTAATGGCGTAGCCCGCAGGCAATTTTTTGTTAAGAGGCGCATCTCATTGAAACTAGGCGGACGCGCAAAGCGTCCATTTTTCAGGGGAATGCGGCGTTGCGTGGCAGCTAGCGGCGGCGGGAGAGCGTTATGTCGAATCGGATTCCATTGGCAGTGAGCACATTTATATTCGCATTGGCGATGTTGGCGGGTGTTCCTGGCGAACGAGCGTTTGGGCAGGAGCCGACCTCGGCGCCTGTGATGTCGGCCGCGCCGGTTCCTCCAGCACTGTTGAACGCTCGAAGAGTCTTCATTTCGAACGCGGGCGCGGACAGCGGACTCTTCCCGCATCCTTTCAACGGGGATCCCGACCGTGGCTACGGCGAGTTTTACGCGGCGATGAAGTCTTGGGGGCGATATGAACTGGTGTCGGATCCGAACGATGCCGACCTCGTTTTCGAGTTGCATTTAATCGCGCCAAACGGCCCGCAAAATCCTAACAAGCAGAACGGCGCAGCGGATCCCTTGCCAATGTTTCGCCTTGTTATTCTCGATCGGAAATCGCACTACGTTCTTTGGGCTTTGACGGAATCCATCGAGTTTGCGTTCTTGCAAAAAACGCACGACCACAATTTTGATCAGGCTGTGGCGAACTTGACGGCCGATGTGAAGCGGCTCACGGCAGCGCCTGGAGCCGCAAGCAACTAGACTTTTGCGTCGGCGAAGCGATTGCGAAAGGCGACGAGAAGTGCGTTTTGGCGGCTGGTGGCCACGCAGCGGATGCTCGAATTATCAGTCGAATGGCACTCCGCTGGCTTTGGAAATGGCGCGAAGATCTTCGACCACCGGCATGAGCAGCGGAATTCCGCTCTTGCGACGTTCGCGTTCCGCTTCCCGTTCCGGATCGCCGGGGATCAACGGGCCATTGGTGCCGGGCGCGGGCTTGGTGGCGCGGAAAGTGCGGACGTAGTCGTCAATCTGTCGTTTGAAAGAATCCGCGTCGAGAAAGCCGTCAATGCGCATAGCGCCAAAGAAATGGCCGATGCCTTTGCCGACGCTGCGCTCCGGAAGTTTTTGCCGCAAGGCGAAAGGCGGCGCGAAGGGTCCCCAATTGGCGCCACTGAGGGCGCCGCAAAGAATGTCCACCATCATCGCCAAGCCGTAGCCTTTGTGCCCCCCGCGCTCGCGGTCGGAGCCGAGGGGCAATAGGCAGCCGCCGTTGATGAGATCTTCGGGGTTGGTGGTGTTGCGGCCTGCGCTGTCGATGGCCCATCCTAACGGCACGGGTTCGTTTTTGCGGCGAGCGATCTCAATTTTGCCGTAAGCTGCTGCGCAGGTGGCCATGTCAAGGACGATGGGTGGCTCTTCCTTGGCGGGAAACGCGATGGCGATGGGGTTCGTCCCGAGCATGCGTTCAGCGCCCCACAGCGGAGCGACGAGGCTTGTGGAATTGGTCATAGCCCAGCCGATGAGGTCGCGTGCGAGCGCCTGCAAAACGTAGTAGCCCGCAATCCCGAAGTGATTCGTGTTGCAAACGCTGACCCATCCGGAGCCGGCTTTTTCCGCCATTTCCATGGCGATGCGATTGGCGCGTGGGCCGACGACGAGTCCGAGGCCGTTGTCTCCATCAACAGTGGCGGTGCTCAAGGTTGACCGCACGATGCAAATTCGGGGCTTGGGATTGATGTGGCCTTCACTCAGCATCCCGAAATAGCTGTAGAGCCGCGCAACGCCGTGCGAATCGATGCCGCGAAGATCGGCACACGCTAGCACGTCCGCTGCTTGCGCGGCGTCTTCCGCGGGAACGCCAAAATGAAGAAAAATCCGCGTGCTGAATTCGCGAAGAGCTTCGATGGAAAAGATTTTCGCCTCGACGGAGGCCACGTGGAACCTTTCTGGACGCAGCGACTTTTCGCGCTGTGAATTTCGAGTCCATTCGTCAGAGGGCAAAACCATAGGGCACGGCGAGGCGCCGGTCAAGTGAGGGCGCCGGAATGGATTTGTGCAGAGCGCCGAAGCGGCGGCTCAACCGCGCGGTTGCTGAGCGTGGTGCGCAGGCGTAGGATGCGTGAGCCACGGAAACGGGAGAGGCAATGCGTGCGCCGCAATACCGTCCGGCCGACATAGTCGCGCCGTTCACATCCCTGTGACCAAGGGGGGCTAGGCTCTAGCGATGAAAAACTTCGTTCGAATCAGCCGTGTACTGTGTTTTTTTGGCGCGATCGTGATCTCGGCGTCGCTTGCCGGGCAGGATGGACACGGGCCAGTGCAACTCCCAAACGGAAAGCTGCTCGGCGACGTGCCTGGCAGGCCCCGCGTGACGAATAACCTGCCAACAGCCATGGCGCTATCGCCGGACGGGCGATACGTCGTTGTGCTGCACAGCGGATTCGGCGCTTATACTTCGGGCCAGAAGCAGTCGCTCTCGGTGTTGAATCTGGCGACCGACGAACTGAAGGATTTTCCGGACGAGTGGCTCGGAAGCAAGGCGCGGCAGACATACTTTCTGGGAGTCGCTTTCAGTCAGGACGGCAAACATATTTTTGCGAGCATTGCTTCGCTGACCGATCCGCTCGGCAAGAAAAAAGGGAGCACGGGAAATGGAATCGCGGTCTATAGCTTCGAGAACGGAGGGATTACGCCAGAGCGATTTTTTCCGTTGGAACCACGCAAAGACATTCCGGCTGGGAAAGAGCGCCGCGAGGAATTTCAGGACGTCACGTATCCTGCCGGATTGAGTATCGGCAAGAGTTCGGGCGAAGAGCGACTGCTGATCGCTTGCAACAACTCCGATGAAGCGGTGCTGATGAACAGCGGCGACGGCAAGATCGTGAAGCGCTTTGATGTTTCGACGATGAAGCGGATACCCGCGAGCCTGCCATACACGACGGTGATGACCAAGGACGGGAAACGGGGATTCGTTTCGCTGTGGAACGCATCCTCGGTGGCCGAGTTGGATCTGGTGAGCGGACGCGTGCAGCGCATCATTCCCCTTCGCAAACCAGAATCACCGTTAACGGGAGGATCGCATCCCACAGCGCTGCTATTAAACGTTGACGATTCGCGCTTGTACGTCGCGCTGACCGACCGCGACGAAATCGCGGTTTTGGACACGCATTCGGGAAACGTCTTGTCGTACCTCTCGACAAAACTTCCCGGGCAAAAATATGGCGGTAGCGATCCCGAATCGCTGGCGCTTTCGGGTGATGGCAAAACGCTTTTTTCCGCCAATGCCATCTCCGATTCCGCGGCGGTTTTCGATTTGACGAAAGAGGGCGGCGAAGATGCGGCGGCTGCCGGATTCATACCGACGGAATGGTATCCGACGGTTGTCGAGGTGGCCGGGAACGATTTACTGATCGCCACCGCAAAGGGGAAAGGGTCGGGGCCGAATCCGAACCAGACCGGCACAACCAGAGACGGGCGTCCGAGCTATCCCTACGGCCCTGCCATGATTCACGGCTCGCTGGCGCGGATTCCGTTGTCAGAAGTGCGTGCAAATCTGGCGGCGTACACACGACAGGTGGAAGAGATGAATGCTTCGCGGGGAAACGGCGATCGCGTGCGGTTTGCCCGCGGAGAAAACAAGATTCGCCATGTGATTTACATCATCAAGGAAAACCGTACGTACGATCAGGTGTTTGGAGATTTGGGGGGCGGGAACGGCGATGCTTCGCTGGCGATGTACGGAGAAGAAATAACTCCGAACCAGCACAAACTGGCGCGGCAATTCGGCATTCTCGACAATTTTTATGACAGCGGCGACGTTTCCGGCGACGGACACGTGTGGTCCAACTCCGCTTCCATTTCGGACTACATCGCGAAGACCTGGCCGATCGGATACCGCGGAAGCGAGCACACCTACGATTCCGAAGGAACGCTGCTGAGTGGAATCTCCGTCGAAGACGGCGTACCGGATGCCGGTGAACCGACGGGCGGCTACCTTTGGCAGAATTTCGCACGCCACGGAATTTCCTACCGGCATTACGGCGAGTACATCATCAGCCGCTGGTGCAACGAGAAGAAAGGCATGTCGAAACCACAGAATGGGCCGCCGAAGCAAGAGGGCGAAGCGTGTTCGCGCACCGTCGTGAATAAAGGCGAGCCGCTGGAGAAGAACGTAGGAGATTCCAAGGGCGAACCCAGCCCGTATCCGTGGGCGATTCCGTTGCTGGCGAAGAACGTGGCGAGCGAAGTGGAACTACGAGACCATTTCGATCCACTTTATCCGGATTTTGAAGTGGCTTATCCCGATCAGCTGCGTGTGGATGAATTCCTGAATGAATTTCGCGGATTCGTGGCGTCGCGGAATGGCGGTAAGGACGAAATGCCGCAATTCATCATGCTGCGTCTTCCGGACGACCATACCGCGGGCGGAGTGAAAGACAAACCCAAGCCTACGGCTTCTGTGGCGGACAACGATTTAGCTGTAGGCCGTGTGGTGGACGCGCTATCGCATAGCGCGTATTGGGACGATACGGCGATCATCATTCTTGAGGATGACGCGCAAAACGGGCCGGATCACGTGGACTCGCACCGCAGCCTGTGCCTGGTGCTCAGCAAATACGCGCCGTTGCCCGCGGGTGAAGGCAGCGGAGCGAAACCATTCGCCGATCATTCGTTTTACACGACGATCAACGCGGTTCGCACGATCGAAGCGCTGCTGGGCGTGCCGCCGATGAACGCGAACGACGCGCGCGCGGCGGTGATGGCTCCGCTATTCAGCGGGGAGGGAAACCAGCCACCGTTCACGACGGACTATCGCAATCGCGACAACGGCCTTATCTACGAAATGAATACCAAGGAATGGAAAGAAGGAAAGAACCTCGACTTCAGCCACGCGGACGCCGTGGACACCGCTTTGCTCAACAAATTCCTGTGGCACGATCGCATGGGCAACGTGCCCATGCCAGCGCCGCAACACAACGCGTTTCCCGCGGCGGCCGTTGAAAAGTCAAAAGATCTCGACTGAGCCTGAGTGGGCGCATGCCGGTCACTACTCCCACGATTGTTCCGCGAAAATCGGTGGGGTTATTCGCGTTGCTCGCCGTCCTGATGGTGATCCTGTCGTATGTGGTGATCATCAGCGTAGCGATTGCGTGCGTATACCTCCCCTATTTGATTTTGACTAGTACGCAAAGCGGAAACTTTCAGCTGCTGTTGCTTCAAGTTGGAGGCATCGCCGTGGCCGGAGCAATCTTGTGGTCACTTGTTCCGCGCCGCGACAAGTTTGAGGCGCCAGGCCTTTTGCTTGACCGGACGTCGCACCCACGCTTGTTTGGAGAACTCGATGCCATCGCATTGGCACTGAGCGAGCCACTCCCGAGCGAGGTCTATTTAATTGGTCAACCCAACGCTTTCGTAGCCGACCGCGGCGGAGTCATGGGATTCGGGAGCCGTCGCATCATGGGGATCGGGCTGCCGCTACTCTCTTCGCTGACGATTCCGGAAATTCGCGCGGTCCTTGCCCATGAATTTGCCCACTACTACAGCGGCGACACGAAGCTCGGCCCGTGGATTTACAAGACGCAGACTGCCATGATTCGCGCGTTTCAAAATATCGGATCGCTGAGCAAGTTGGGGCGCATCGGAGCGCTACAAGCTGTCAACCTCGCCGTATCGCATCTTTTGCGATGGTATTTCATTTTTTTCCTGCGCGTGACCAACTTCATTTCGCGCCAAAAAGAATATCGGGCTGACGAGCTGGCGTCGCTTACGGCTGGCACGCAACCACTCGTGCAGGGCCTGCGAAAAATTCATGGCGCAGCCATGGCTTGGGGCGCGTATTGGAACACGGAAGTCGTTCCGGCGTTGGACCAGGGTTGCATGCCGGAGATTTGTGACGGCTTTGCCCGCTTTCTCGGGGCGCCCGACATTGCCGTCCAGGTGGCCAATGGCATTTCGAAGGAGATCGCCGAAGGCAAGACGCAACCCTACGACACTCATCCTCCGTTGCGCGATCGCATCGCGGCCATCGAGAATCTCCCGATCGTGCCCGCTGACACGGAGAGCGCTTCCGCACTGCTTCTCCTCGATCATCCTGAAGCCGCGGAGCAGAAGTTCGTTGAACAATTAAACCCGCGGTTGGCCAAACAGTCGCTCCGGCGTGTTGGCTGGGACGAAATTGGGCGAAGCGTTTTCATTCCCATTTGGCGAGCCAGAGTCAGCGAGAATGCGAAACTGGTCGAAGGTATTACAGCTGAATTGCTTCCGGAAGCCATTCGCAGGCTCCCACAGATCGGTTCCCAGATGCGCGATCCAAAAGGAATGCTGCTCGCGCCGGAGCGGCGGACGGAACGGGCCGGCTATTTGATTGCCGCGGCTCTTGGACTGGCATTGATCGACAACGGATGGCAGCTCGAAGCGCAGCCCGGCCAGTTCTATCTATCTCGTGGCGAGCAGCGCCTCGACGTGCTGTCCGTTGTGCGCGATCTATTTGAAGGGAAAATGCCGGCGGACGTCTGGCGTAGGCTGTGCGATGAATTGAGGATCGCCGGGCTACCTCTGGCGAGCACGTCGGAAGCTCCAGCGGAGCCGGAGCAGAAACAAGTCAGCGCGCCGCCAGAGTCACAGAACTAGACGCCAGCGCCCGCAAGGTTTCTGTGTAAGGAGCGCGGGCGACGCCGCGTTCGGTGAAGATGGCCGCGATGTAGCGCGAGGGAGTCACGTCGAAGGCCGGATGCGCGGCGTGGACGTCCGGCGCGATGCGCACGCCTTGCAGGTGCGTGACTTCCGCGGCGCTGCGTTCCTCGATGGGGATGTGTTCGCCATCGGGAATGGAGAGATCGAACGTCGAAACCGGCGCGGCGATGTAAAACGGGACGTTATTCTCTTTTGCGAGAACTGCGATTTGGTAGGTGCCGATTTTGTTGGCGGTGTCGCCATTTGCGGCGACGCGATCCGCGCCGGTCACAACGGCGCCGACTTTTCCGGTCTTCAGGAAATGTCCAACCATGTTGTCGGTGATCAGCGTCAGCGGAATGCCGCCCTTGTGAAGTTCCCATGCCGTGAGGCGCGCGCCCTGGAGATATGGACGCGTCTCGGGTACGAGAACGTGCAGGTTTTTTCCTCGTTCGATAGCGACGCGGATTACGCCCAACGCGGTGCCAATTCCTGCGGTAGCGAGCGCTCCGGCGTTGCACTGCGTCATGACTTGACCATCGCGGGGCATGAACTCCGCGCCAAAACGGCCGATGGCTTCGTCGGTGGCTTTCTTTTCCGCGTGGACCTGCCGCGCTTCCTCGACCATGCCTTGGCGAATCTTGGTCAGGTCCGAAGTGTGTGCGGCAAGTTCTTCAAAGCGGCGCTTCATACGCTCGAGAGCCCAGAAAAGGTCGACGGCGGTCGGACGCGTTTTCGCCAGCGTATCGCAAATCTCCGGAAATTCCGCGCGCAGGGCATCCAAAGATTGCGCGGAAGAATGCAAAACGCCGAGCGCTACGCCCATGGCAGCGGCAACACCGATCGCCGGCGCGCCGCGAATCACCATGTCGCGGATGGCCTTCGCCACTTCGCGGTAGTTCGTGTATGTGTAACTGACTTCTTGCAAGGGAAGCAGGCGCTGGTCCAGCATGACCACGCCGGTTTCCGTCCATTCGATGGGTTGCGCTACAAACATTCCTGAGAAATCCTTCAAACACCCGTTCCTGTTCGCCGAGCAGGGGCGCAGCAGGCGGCGCCCCTGCACGACCGAAGTATCTTACTGAAGGCGGCGGCGGAAGACGAATCGGTTAGTGCGTGGAGGGAAACTTGGTAAACCCTTGCGTGCCGAGAATGGTGACGATCGCGATGGTGGAGTTGTAGCCCAAGTGCAGCAGAAAACTGGCGAAGACCGTGCCCGTGCGCGCGCGCACAAACGTGAAAATGATGCCCACGGCAACGAGAACGGAAACGAGGCCCCAAGTCCAGCCCAACTGCGCGCCGTGCATCAGACCAAAAAGGATTCCGGTGATTATAATTCCCGCAGCCACCCCAAACGATCTCGCGAAGAGCGGATAGAGGTACCCGCGAAAAATAGTTTCTTCCACGAGCGGAGCGACGAGCACGGCCATGGCCATGAACAGCATCGCGGTGTTCTTGTACTTAAACAGTTCCTGGATGGGAACGTCTTCTGGCGCTTGAATCTTCGCAGTCGCGATAAACACAAGGATCGATAATCCGCAGCCGCCGGCCAAATACAGCCACGGATTCTTTGGCCAGTGACTTTCGCGCTCGCCCAGTTTCTGCCAACCCACAGATCTCCAAAACGGCGCACCGCGGAGTACGGAAAGCGTCACGTACAAAAACAAAATAAGCAGCGCATACCAGATGACCATGGTTCCGATGGCGAGGAGCGGCTTCGAGACGAACAGGCGCTCCATCTCTTTTTGGTTGGAGATGCTTTTAAGCGGCGCGTAGTGAAGCAGCAGACTCAACTGCACAATGACAAGGCTGACGAAGGCGAACACACCGAACACCACGAAATGAAGCCAGTACCACAGGATATCCAGGTCGGTGCCAAACGACGGCTTTGAAGTTCGCGCCGGCCAAACGGCGGGGTTTGCAGCAGCAAAACTGATCGGATCACCTGGAATACCCAGTTGCGATGATCCCATCTGGGGCTGTGTCTCACCTAACGCGTTCGACTCGGTGGACTCAGCGGGAGGAACACTGGACACGGGACTTTGCGCGTCTTCCTGAGTTGCGCGCTCCGTCGGGAGCAGGTTGTCTTCCAGAAAGCTCATCGCCCGCCTTTGCGCGAAGATTTTGGCCAGCCAGCGGCCAGCGCGGCGGCAACCAGAGGCAGCATTAACTCGTGGTGGCCGGTGATGGCGTAGCCGCGCGAAGCGGATTTGCGGCCAGCGCGAACGGATGCGGTGGGACGCTTAACTACATTTTGCAACGGACGGTAGTGCTGGATAAAGTCGAAGTTGGCGGTGGAGATTGGCGATAACGGCACACCAAAATTGCGGACGACACTGATGGCTTTCAAAAACACTTCCGGGAGAAGCACGGCGGAGCCCCAGTTCACATAGACACCGCCGGGATGCATTTGTTTCACTAACGCGCAAAAGAGGCGGAAGTCGTAATGCGTCGCCGCTCCGAGCGCACCACCGTCGGCAGCGGGATGCATGTGTGGAATATCTGCGCCGATCGCCAGGTGGACGGTGACGGGAATGCGCCGCAGGTATGCGGCCATGAGAACGCTCGATTTGGCGTGCGGCGTCTTGAGTATGCCGCTCGAGAGGAATTGTCCCGCAGCCTCGCCGTAGCCGATGCGCAGGCGCGTGGCAAGCTTCGCGAATTCGTTGATGTACTCGCCGGTTTCCGCGGCCATTCCGAAGTGTCCGGCTCCGAGGCCGGCTTCGACGTCCTCGGAGGTGCTTCCGGCCAGGGCGATCTCAAAGTCGTGGATGAGCGCGGCGCCGTTCATCGCGATTCCGGAGACGAAGCCCCGGCTCATAAGATCGATGAGCGTTGGGCCGAGGCCGACTTTGATGACGTGACCGCCGATGCCCCAGAGAATCGCCGCGCGATGATTACGGGCTTGATGGATTGCGGACAGAAGTGCTCTCAGGTCATTTGCAGCCAGGAAATTCGGGAGCGCGTCGAGGAACTTTGTGATGGAAGGATTTTTGGCGGGAGGCCTAGCGAAATCGGAGACGGAAACTTTGCTTTTGCGAGATGCGAGCGGATAGGTTTTGATTCCGCCGAGCGTCAACGGCGAGATGTCGTAAATGGACATGGACGACACACTTTACCGGGAAGCATGAGAGCGAGCAAGGAAAGTGGGCCTGAGGTTAGCTCAGGACAAGTTGTTCCGGCTGCTGCCGGGAATCTCCGAAATCGTGGCTCACACGGAAACGGACGCAGACGAGGGCACGATGAATCGTGCTCATAGGAGGACTATGTTGGTAATCCGAGATTAGCGTTCCCAGGGGGATTTCAGCGAGTGCTAAAGAAGAAATCGTTGGAAGTCCTGCTCCAGCCGTGGATGGATTCGGGCCTGATCAGAGTTGGAGTGCTGCTTTCGGCGCGGTCGCTCATTTGAAGAGAATAGCCATTGGCGAGATAAGCGGGGATGTCGCGGGAATCGGCGAGCGGGATGTACGGACCGCGCCTGCCCAAGTGCACGTGGTAGCGGTCGTCATTGAAACGATGGGGAAGCAACCGGCTTCCCCGATTCCTGCCGCGAGACACGGTAGCGAACAGCATAGCGCCCTCCCAGAGAAGTAAAGCGCCGCTATTTTACAAACGGGGAACAACGCTCGTAAGCGTTAAGACTGTGGAAAACTGTGGATAGTTTTTGGGCCGATGTGTTGGCGGCGGATTCCGAGTTCGACAATTGCTCTGGTAATTCGCGTATCTGGAGCAAACTACGACTGAAATCACACCGAAAAAATTACGTTAGTGGCATGGCTGGGGCGGCGTTAGTCTTCGGACCAGCCGAGTTCGGCGAGGGCTTGGGTCACACGAGCGAGCGGAAGGCCGACGATATTGAAATAATCGCCTTCGATGCGCGGGATGTAACGGCCGGCGCGGCCCTGGATGGCGTAGCCGCCGGCTTTGTCGTGTGGCTCGCCGGTGGCGAGATAGCGGGAAATCTCCTCGGGGTCTAGCGGAGCGAAGTGGACGAGCGTGGTTTCGACGAATTGGAGGCGCTGCGCGTCGGGAAGGCGGATGAGGCTGACCCCCGTGAGGACGGAATGAGTGCGGCCTGAAAGATTTTCAAGCATGTGGCGGGCGTCGTCGGCGGAGCGGGGTTTGCCGAAGACGCGGCCTTCGAGGGCCACCTCCGTGTCGGCGGCGATAACGATGGCTGGGCCGACGGCGCGGGCAGCAACGAGTGCGGCTTTGGCGTCGGCTAGTCGCCGCACGAGTTCGTGAGGAGATTCGTCGGGATAGGGAGTTTCGTCAACGGCGGAGGACATGACACGGAAGGTGAAGCCGGCGTCGCGGAGGATTTCCGCGCGGCGGGGGGAAGCGGAGGCAAGGATCAGGTTCATAGCGACGCTGCCCCATTTGGGGGCGATTTTAATTCGCGGAAGGATACTACACAGAAAGGGCGGCGACAGCCTGTGCGTCGGACCAGCCGAACTGGCGGGCTACTTGCGCTGGAGAAGCATCGGGAGCGAACTTGCAGAATGGCTGCCATCGAGGCGTGGGTGGGGCAGTAGGGGCGATGAAACGTAACTACAAAGTGGACGAGGATCAGATGACGACGGATTCCTGGTATTCGCCGAAGACGCGGCGGAGGGCGTCGGAGATTTCACCGACCGTGGCGTAGGCTTCGACGGCGGCGAGGATGGCGGGGAGGAGATTCTCGGAGGTTGCGGCGCGGCGCTGGAGTTCGGCGAGGGCAGATTGCGTTTTTGGGGCGTCGCGTTTGGCGCGGAGGGCGTTGAGGCGCGCGACTTGGGAACGCTCGATTTCGGGTTCGATGCGGAGCGTGGGAATAGTGCGATCTTCTTCGGCGACGAATTCGTTTACACCTACCACAATTTGATCTTTGGATTCGACGGCGCGCTGGAATTCGTAGGCGGCTTTCTGGATTTCGCCCTGTACGAAGCCGGATTCAATGGCGCGCAGCATGCCGCCTATTGCGTCGATCTTCGCGATGTAATAGGTGGCACCTTGTTCGATTTCATCGGTGAGATGTTCGATCGCGTAGGAGCCGGCGACGGGATCGGTGGTGTTCGTGACGCCGGTTTCGTGGGCGATGACTTGTTGCGTGCGCAGGGCGATGAGCGCGGCGTCTTCCGTGGGAAGGGCGAGCGCTTCGTCCATCGAATTGGTGTGAAGAGACTGGCAGCCGCCGAGGACCGCGGCTAAGGCCTGAATGGCGACGCGGACGATATTGTTTTCTGGCTGCTGCGCAGTGAGCGAAGAGCCGGCAGTTTGCGCGTGAAAGCGGAGAAGCAAGGAGCGCGGATCCTGTGCCTGGAAACGGTCGCGCATGATTTTTGCCCAGAGGCGGCGAGCGGCGCGGTACTTGGCGATTTCTTCGAGCAGATCGTTGTGAGCGTTGAAGAAAAAGGAGAGTTGCGGCGCGAAATCGTCGACGGGAAGGCCAGCGTCGAGAGCCGCTTGGACATAGGCGATGCCATCGGCGAGAGTGAACGCGACTTCCTGGATGGCGGTCGAGCCGGCTTCGCGGATGTGATAGCCGGAGATGGAGATGGTGTTCCACTTGGGAAGATGGTCTCGGCACCAGGCGAAAATGTCGGTGACGATGCGCATGGCGGGGCGGACGGGATAGATGTACGTGCCGCGGGCGATGTATTCCTTGAGAACGTCGTTTTGCACGGTGCCGGAAATTTTGGCGAGATTCGCGCTTTGTTTTTTGGCGACGGCGACGTACAGGCAGAGAAGAATGGCGGCGGTGGCATTGATGGTCATCGATGTAGAAACTTTTTCGAGTGGGATGCCGTCGAAAAGCGTTTCCATGTCTTCGAGGGAATCAATGGCAACGCCGACTTTCCCAACTTCACCAATGGCGAGAGGGTGATCGGAGTCAAGGCCGATTTGCGTGGGGAGATCGAAGGCGACAGAAAGACCGGCCTGGCCTTTGCTGAGGAGGTAGCGGTAGCGCTGGTTGGACTCGACGGCAGTGCCGAAACCAGCGTACTGGCGGATGGTCCAGAAGCGGCCGCGGTACATGGTGGGGTAAATACCTCTAGTGAAGGGAAATTCGCCGGGATAACCGATGGAGGATTCGGGGTCGGGCGGAAGATCGGCTTCGGTGTAGAGGCGATCGATGGGCAGACCTGAGAGCGTGGTGAAGGATTCTTTGCGTTCGGCGGATTTGGTTTTTGCGTTGGACATATTCGGAACGAAGAATTCTACAATTTCCGCGCGCGGTGGAAGGAAGATGCCGCGAAGAAAAAGAAAAGCAAGGCGAATCCGATAGCGGCGACGATGAGCCAGAACGCGACGTCGCGGCGCAACGAGCGGAGCGCGGCGCCCAGCCATACGACGCCGAGCACCGCGAAGCAGGCGCCCACGACCTCGAGAAGAAGTTGCCGAAGCGCACGCCAGAAGCGCTGGAAACTGCCGTGGCGAGGCGCCGGGGAAGTGGCTACCGAAGACATGACAGCATTTTAGCGCAAAAAACCGCGAAGAAATTGCCGGCGCTGGAAGCGGATTAGGCGGCCCGGTACCTGCACCATCGGGCTGTGAACCCATTGGAGACAACGTTCGCCAAGGCGTCTTGTATCCAATGAAATGCGGGCCTAGAATGAAAAATGAAGTGATGGGGAGCCGCCCTTGCAACTAGACGATCAACTGAAAAACCTGCTCCGTGAGTTGGGTCACGCCATTAATGACACGGTGTCTGAATCCGACCGAATCACTGGCGCCATCGCCGGAGTGCGCGCGCACGGCTACGACATCGTGCTAAAACTCGACGCCACGATTGGCTTGGCAAAGCGCGACGGTTCGGGGGCGGAACCGGCGAAATTGACGACGCAGGACCGGCGCTTCCTCGAATCACTCAGAATTCAGGTGGACCAGGAATCGTTTGAACACGTGCCCGAGAAAAAGCCGGCAGCAAGGCTGACGATGACACCGCAAGACGTGCGATTCCTGAAGTCGCTGCGCATCGCAACGGACGACATCGAATGAAATCGTTGCGCAAAATTACGGCGGCCAGCGTGCCGGCATTGTTCCTTGCGGCATTTTCCGGTGCGCCGATGAGTGCGCAGACACCCGCTGTCGTCGCGCCCATCGTGGTGGATACCGCGGTCCCGATCATCGTGGGAGCCATCAAGCCGAAAAAAACGCCGTCCGGCCTGGGCAAATTCGAAGGTTACGTGATGCATTCGAACATCGCGGAGGTTACGGTACGGGCGAAAGGCAACGACCTCTCGATCCAGACATTTCCGCTTTCGCAAAAGATGTCGGCGAAGATGCAGACCATCGTGGACAAGGGCGGGTATCAGTACGGCGATAAAATCACGGTGTACTACGACCCGACCTCGAAGCAAGCGGTAAAGATCAAGGGCAAACCCTCGAAAGCGATTTAGCTCGCGGAGCACACGCATGCTTCGCATGCCCGCAGTAGCCGGCCGCTTCTATCCTTCGCATCCTGCAGAACTCACCGCGTTGATTAAAAAGATTACGAACGCAGAAAAAATTGAAACGCGCAATCGCGCGAAGGCATGTCTCGTCCCCCATGCGGGGTACGTGTATTCGGGGCACGTGGCGGGAGCAGTTTATGCGCGGCTCGTGCTGCCACGAAAAATTGTGATTTTGGGTGTGCGGCACTTTCCGCGCGGCGAGCGTGCGGCGATTCTTTCGAATGGAGCGTGGCGCACACCGCTGGGGGATGCCGTCATTGACGAAGCGCTGGCGGTAGCGCTGCGCGCGGCGTGCCCGCAACTCAGAGAGGATGCCGTGGCGCACAGTGCGGAACATTCGCTCGAAGTGCAGGTTCCATTTTTGCAAGTCTTACGGCCGGAATTTACGTTCGTGCCGCTTGCGTTGGGTACGGTGGAATTTGACGAGTTGGTGGCCATCGGCGAGGGAATCGGGAGAGTTCTGTCGAGAGTGAACGAAGACGTCTTGCTTCTGACGACGTCGGATTTGAATCATTACGAAAACGATGCGACGACGCGAGTGAAGGATCGCAAAGCGGTGGAGCGGCTGCTGGCTCTGGATGCGCGCGGGCTCTACGACACGTGCCGGAATGAGTCGATCTCCATGTGCGGACTAGGTCCTGCGGTAACGATGCTTACGGTGCTGCATGGACTCGGGGCGACAAGCGGCGAGCTTGTGCGCTATGCAACGTCGGGGGATGTCTCGGGTGACCTCGATTCCGTCGTCGGATACGCGGGGATGCTGTTTTCGTAGCTACTCTTGGCGCAAAAGCCTGTACGCGTGCCAGCCTGGACCAGGATTACACTCGATTGTCGGCGACTTTCTCAGCCCTCGGAATTAAGCAACTCAGTGCGGCTTGCCGCCCCCACCGCCACTGGAAGCCGGCGCGGACGCATGCGGAGCTGGCGCGGAAGGCGTGGACGATCCGCGAGCCGCCCCGCCGGAATACTCTGCACCGCCGCCTCGGTAGCCACCGCCGCCACTGCTTGCCGAGTAGCGCGGCGCGGGCGGGGCAGGAACGGATCGAGCCGGCGGCGTAGTGACGCGGGGCGCAACGGGCGTGGCGCCGCGAGCTACCGTTGGCGCAGGAGCGTTTCTATTACCCTCGACGATGTGCTCGTTGCGTTGGACTCCAGACACGACTTTTGTAGGAGTGCTTTCCGAAGACGGGTTGCCAGGAGCATGAACGTCGTTAGCATTGATGAAGCGATGTTGGTGCGGATCATAAACGATCGCTGAATTCTGTCCGAGCGATACGACACGCGAACCCGCGGTACTTTCGATTAACGTTCGTGAGACGCGTTCCGGCGGAGTCGTGACGACCAATCCGTTTTTCATTGCATCACCCGAGGGCGATTTAACAGTCTCCCATTTTCTGCCGTTGTCCGCGAACGCCCCGGGCTCCAGCAGGCGCATGTCATTACCCTGGACCGAAAAAACGCCGTGACTGAAATTCGACGGGGTCTTGCCTGCTTTGTCCAGCGGGTGCATGGGAACCACGCCGAGTTTGCCGTTCTGGCGGACGAAAACTGCCGTGGACGCCCGGTATACCGGGCGAGGTGGATGCACGATCGGCGGGAACCGTCTGCGGGGAGTACCCGGAACTACGTTGTAATACGCCGGAGGCGAATAGAACCAGCCGCCGCAGGAAGCGTCGAAGAGCCAACCGCCGTAGTGATAAGGCGCCCAGCCCCAAGGCTGATTACTTGCCCAGCTCCAGCCGAATGACGGATCCCAAATCCATTGCCCCATCGAGAACGGATACCAACTCAGGCCCGCGCCGAATGGCCGCCAACCATATCCGTAGCCGCCGCAGGAGGCCCAATTGCCATAAGTGTAAAGGTCAGCGAAGCCCGCCATGTAATAGGGAGAGTTCGTGTACTGCGTAGACGCGGTTGTGGCGTTGGAGACAGTATCGATTCGTCCGGAAACCCAGCGGTCGAAATCGTCGTCGGTGGGCAGGCGGGCTATCACTTGGGAATCCTCGCCCGCTTTCATGGAAAGCGACTGGCCCTTGGAGAGCGCGGTCGTTTCCTTCTTGTGCAGGACCGCAACGTGCCCTGTTAGCACGCTGACGTTGCTGCCATCGTCATAATTGTTCAGTCGAATCGAACATTTGCCAGACGATTCAACCGTGAAGTCGCCGCCGGTGACGCTGAAATAATCGTCAGACGCGGGATTGACGTAGAACGATGCGGAACCCTGACGAAGTACAAGCCGCGTAGTGCGGGCGCCGTCGTTAAGCGAGAGATCGTAGAAATCGAGGACGGTGTTGGCGCTCAAGAACGCCATGGCGCCATTTTCAAACTCCACTTCGGCGCGGCCATTGTCCGTGGCGACGATGTAGCCCTGCCGGATCGGCAGATTGGCCTGAGCAGTTTCCCAAACGGCTTTCTGGTCGGCGAGTGGATCACCATGAGCTTCGCGCGTGAAGCGCACGTCGCCTTCGACAACGCTCAGACGAATCACTCGGGCATGGCTAGAGTCCGCGCTGGCGGGTTGTATGCCAGCGAACATCGCACAGAAAGCAACGGAAGCAAGAACACGAAGGAGCGTGCATCGCGTCATGTGTCACCCCCATAGGGGACGCTTATCGGCCTGACAATGGTTAGACGGGCGCATAAAAGAGCAGGTTTCGCTAGTCTACCCTAAAAGGCATCGTCTCGCCTGGCGGGAGCGTCGTCAAGTCTGACGTAGCAGTGCCTACTGTTCGTCAGGCACGCGTGAACGCGGCAACTGCGACCTCAATGCCACGCGAGGCCATGGCTCCCGTGCGCAGGCTTCCCTTGCCAAATTAAAGTGATAGGATTCCACGGATCACCATGCCGCGAATTGCATCACGCATCGCGCAATTGACGGGAGAGGGCGCGCTCGCCGTGTTCTCACGCGCGAAAGAATTGGAGCGCGCGGGCCGTTCGATCATCCATCTCGAACTCGGGGAACCGGATTTTCACGCGGCTGCGCCTGTCGTGGACGCGGCGCGGGCGGCTGTTGCGAACGGCCGCGACCGCTACGTCTCCACGCGGGGAATTCCATCGCTGCGGGAGGCCATCGCCGAGTACTTGAGCCGCACGCGACGCGTGCAAGCGAAAGCAGAAGAGGTGATTGTGGCGCCAGGCTGCAAAATGGCGCTCTCACTCGCGATGATGGCGCTGATTGAGCCGGGCGACGAAGTGCTTTACCCCGATCCGGGGTTTCCCATCTACCCGTCGTTCACACGCGGGCTCGGCGCCAAACCGGTGCCCTTCGGCTTAGAAGAGAAAAATTCGTTTCAACCGGACCTCGATGAAATTTCCCAGAAGATCACGCCGCGAACCACGATGCTGATTTTCAATTCGCCGAATAATCCGACGGGAACGGTTTTCAGCGGAAAGGCACTGCGAGAGTTTGCTGAACTGGCCGAGAAGCACGACCTGTGGATTCTTTCGGACGAGATCTACGCGCGGATTCTTTTCGGCGGGGAATACGAATCGATATGGTCGTTGCCCGGGATGGCGAAGCGCACCGTCATTATCGACGGCTTCTCGAAGAGCTTTGCGATGACGGGCTGGCGGCTGGGGTACGCGGTCGCGCCGGCGCACGTTATCGACGCGATGGACCTGGTGGTTTTGAATACTTTTACATGCGCCGCGGAATTCACGCAGGTCGCGGCGCTCGAGGCTTTGCGCGACTCCACCGGCGCCGTGGACGCGATGGTCGCGGAATATCGCAAGCGCCGGGATTTGTTTGTGGCAGGACTCAACCGCGTTCCGGGATTTCGCTGCCAGAGCCCGCGCGGGGCATTCTACGCGTGGGTAAACGTCGAGGATACCGGCCTAAGCGCAGAAGAAGTACAGAAGTTGCTCCTCGAAGAAGCTGGAGTTGCGGGTATCGCGGGCGCGGCGTTCGGAGCGAATGGGAGCAACTACCTTCGCTTTTCTTTGGTCAGCGCACAGAATTTGCTGGAGTCCGCGCTGGAGCGGATACAACGAGTCTCCACGCGCTGGAGTGCCGCGGTGGCGCGCTAACACATCCGATTTCCGATGAGCTTGTCTGTAACGCGGAGACTTTGATGAAGCTCCCAATCACGCTGACCGTTAGCGCCGCGATGGTTTTCGCGAACGCGGCTACCGCCGCGCCGCAAGCGCGCCCATTTCCGGGACCGGACGTGCAACAAATTTACGCGCGGCTGCTCCCGCAGATCGAAAAGATCCCGATGTTCGATCACCATGCGCATCCGGGATTTGCCGACGATCCGGACGTGGATGCCATGGCCGCACCTCCGGGCAGCGCCGCGCTGCGGGAGCGCGACACGAATCCGGAACTCGTGGCCGCCGCGAAAGCGCTATGGGGCTATCCATACGATGATCTTTCCGCTGAGCATACCAAGTGGCTTATTCAGAAGAAGGCAGAGGTGAAGAAGCAGCGCGGCAACACGTACTTTTCCGACATCCTGGACAAGCTCAATATCGAAAAAGGTGTCGCCAACCGCGCGATGATGGCGGATTATCTCGACCCTAAGCGATTTCTGTGGGTGTTCTTCGCCGACTCCTTTATGTGGCCGTTCGACAACCAGCGCGAAACCGCCCGGAATAGCGATCAGCAAGTTTACATTCCGTTGCAGGAGAAGATGCTCCACCGCTGGATGCAACAGGAAGGCGTGGCAAAACTTCCCGCGAAGTTTCCCGACTATCTAGCCTTCGTGAGCCGTACGCTGGAGGACAACCAAAAAAAAGGCGGCATCGCCATGAAATTTGAAGTGGCATACTTCCGGTCGACGAAATTCTTCGATCCCACGCGCGAGCAGGCCGAGGACATTTACTCACGTTTTGTTGCCGGCGGCATTCCGGACGAAAGTGAATACCGTACGTTTCAGGATTACATCTTCCGGTACCTGGTGCGCGAGGGCAGCCGCCTGCATCTCGCGGTGCATATCCACTCCGCGGTAGGCGTCGGAGATTATTTCAACCTCTCGGAAAGTAATATCCTCAACCTGGAGAACATCCTGCGCGATCCGCGATACGCGAATACAACGTTTGTGATGATTCATGGTGGATATCCGTATGACCGGCAAGCGATCTGGCTCGCGGCCATCAAGAACGTTTACATGGATACATCCGAGACGGAGATCCTGCTGTATCCCTCCGAGTTCAAAAAACTGCTGAAGCAATGGCTGGAGACGTTCCCGGATAAAGTGACATTCGGAACCGATTGCTTCCCGTACAACGACGCATTGGGCGCGGAGGAAAGTTACTGGCTGGGCGTGCAGTCCACGCGAACGGCGCTGGCGGCCGCCCTGGCGGAAATGATTTCGGAGGGCGAGGTCAGTGAAGCGCAGGCGCTGCAACTCGCGCACGGCTACCTGCACGATACCGCCGCAAACCTTTACGGAGCGAAGCCATGAGCAAAGGCCCGGATTTCAAGTACATCGCCTGGAAAAACGTCGAACGCGAACAGCTCAATCCGCAGATCGACCGCGAAATGGTGGTGGGCGACAAGATTATGCTAGCCCGCGTGTTGATGAAGAAGGGCGCGCACGTGCCCATGCACCAACACCACAACGAACAGGTCACGTACATTCTGGAAGGCGCGCTGAAGTTTTCGATAGATGGAAAAGAAGTCGTGGTGCGCGCGGGGGAAGTGCTGTGCATTCCGCCGCAGATGCCTCACGAAGCGTGGGCCATCGAAGACACCGTGGATCTGGACGTGTTTAACCCACCGCGAGAGGACTGGCTGAACAAAACAGACGACTACCTCCGGCACGGCCGGTAGCGGGATCCTGCCCTCCCAGGATTGCTCCCTCTTACCAGTTTTCCTGGTTTTTATTCGACCAAAGACGCGAAAGAACGTAGACAAAGGCCTGCGGTGTTGTTTACCGTAGCAGAGTGGCCGATTCCAGGCGTGGGGTCGCACCTCTGAGGGGAGAATCATGAAGAGGCATATCGTTGTCGCAAGTTTGCTGCTTGGGACCGCCTGTGTGGCAACCGGGCAATACCAAATTCCGGACAACCCTCCCGCAAATCGTAATGTGGCTGTACAGTTTTCCGCGTCGCCATCGGAGCCGCTCACGCTGGTCCAGCTGTTGTCCAGCAACTTGTCGGCGACGACTGCGAACTTGACGTTCTCGACCGCGTCCGCTTCACCCGCCGAAAGCGCTGTGCCCGATCCCTCGCCGACGCCGGCCCCCAAGTTTCTATACGGAGGTCGCGACGATTTTCGCTGGCAACTGGCCATTGGCGCGGACTGGCTGAGATTTCGCTCAAACATCTTCAATGCCAGCGCAGTGGGAATCAAGTCTTCCGTCACGTACTTCACGAATGACTGGTTTGGCGTGGAGGGAAACGTGGCCACTGCATTCGCTCCACAAATCTTTGACCGCGAGCACGTCAAGCTCCTCACTTTTGGTGCGGGACCCAAGATTGCCTGGCGTGAGCGCCGCTGGGAACCCTGGGCGCACGCCATCATCGGCGGAGCGCACGAATTGCCCCAAGTCGCGGATCAAGGCAAGACTTCGTTTGCCACGGAACTAGGCGGCGGAGCAGACTATCGCTTCAATCCGCGTTTTTCGGGCCGCCTCGAAGGGGATTGGGTCCACACCAGCTTTTTCAGCCACACACAGAACAACTTCGAACTGATGGGCGGAGTGGTTTTTCACTTCTGAGTCTTAAACGATTCGCAACGAAATCGGAAGCGCCTCACCAGATCTTGCAGGCGTTTTCGCGAACCATCGCGTCACCTTCTTGCAGTCAAAGGCTTGCGCAAATTCTTCCAAATTCAAAAGCGGCCCGTTGGATCTCTGACCAAACATCGCGCAAACAGGGCGGCGCGTACGGGTTCACCGCTGGAGCTGGCGCGCCAAAAAACTATCGCGGCGAGGTTCCGTAAAATACATTGCGGCCACTTCGCAAATCGCGGCCGTATGTTAGAACAACGGTGACGCCTCCGAGAACTCGAATCTTGCATTGTGCACCGGTGTTCCAGAGCCAGCGGCGAGAGCCGAAGAGCGCTGAGGAGTCCGCGATCGCGCCGTTGTCGAAAAACGGACCAACCCTCAAGTCGAGAAAGCCGCCGCGATAAACAACTTTGTCGAATTCCCAGTTCGCGAGAACGTAGCGGCGGCCGAGCGGAGCTGCGCCTTTGCGGCCGTCGATTGTGCCGGCCTGTCCGCGCATCCAGAGGTCGTTATCGCGCTCGAGGCCGAGCTCGAACAAGTCATCGAGAGGAACTTTTCCGGCGGTGACGCCCGCACGAAGCTGTGCCTGCATTTCGTAGTCATCGCCCTTCGCGCGTGGAAACCAATCAGCGCGCAAGGCACCCCGGGCCGTAACGAACGGTCCGAGCAGATCGCTGAAACTCCGACCCGCTCGGACTTGGACGGACGAATCCAAATGGAATCGTCGTTCGGGAATACGGAAAAGCGTCCGGTCAGCGCCGAACCACGCCGCGAGCGACTTGCTATTCGTGAAGAAGGACGCTTCCGCCGGGGCCGTATGTCCTTCGAGGTTACGGAAATCGCGATGCGCGAATTCCACACCGCCGCCCCAGCTCCAGTTCCCGTTCACAATGCGGCGCACTGCGGCTCCGCCGGCGAACTTCCGCACGTTCAGATCGGTGAGCGGAGCCCCGGCGCCGACAAATGTCTCCGAGAGATTCCAGTTCTCGTTGCGCGCATCGAAATAGAAGCGGATGCGCAAGGCAGGATCGTCGAAGAGCGGGCTGGAAAGCGCACCGGAATACCGCCGCTTCTGCGAATCCCAGCGTGAGAGAGAAGTGAAGTTCACGGCATCGTGGCGCAGGTTGTAAAACTCGGGATATACCGTGTCGTACGGCAAGCCGCTCAGGAACGAGGCAATGCCTTCCGGCTTGGAGTCGCCCCAGCCGTTGCGTTCCATGAGGTGAAGAGTGGCGTCGTAATCGCCGGAAGGCGCGGGAGCAAGTTCGATGCGGTAACCCGGAAAAACGCCGAGATTGTCGAAGCGCGCTTGCGTGGCGGCGAGCGCATCGGGAGTCAAAATCTGCGGTGCGTTGAACGTGACGGCGCTACTGAAAAGCCGCGGTTGCAACTTCGGAGTGGGATCGGCCGCCACATGCTGCAGGCGCGGCTTCCCGACGCTGTTCCAATACTTCAATGCGGCTTCGATATTGCCTTCCAGAAAGTAAATCGTTGCAAGAAAGTCGCGCGAGTATTCATCGTTCGGTGCGACTCGCAGAGCGGCTCGGAGGTCGCGTTTTGCGGTGGAGAAATTCTTTAGTTTGTACGCGACCCCCGCGAGTTCGGTTAAAAAGCGCGAGTCGTGCGGTGACTTTCGCCGGCCCGCCTCGAACGCAGTTCCGGCGTCGTTCCATCGTTCGAGTCGGGCCAGCGCCACGCCCTCGACGAAATCCAGATCCGACGACTGGTTCGAAGGGCCGTTCGCAAGTTTTGCGGCGCGGTCCCACTGCGCATTTGCAAGCGCAGCTTTGGCGGCGGCGAGCCTCGAAGAATCAGAAGTCGGCTGTTGTGCGTGAATCGCAGTGGCAAACGCCAGCGCGCTAGCGAATGCTACGAAAATTATTGCGGCTCGCCCGGGACGGGCACGGCGAGAAGCATCCAATTGCTCGCAGCTTGCCATTCTTTTTCGAATTCAGCGCGCTCCACACGGAAAAGTTTGCCCCGCGCGGGATCGTTGAGAAACACGGCTTGGTGCTCCCAATCAATGCCCGTGACGACGACATAGTGTAATGGCGCTTTCTTCGCAGTGGGCTGGATAGTTGCAATCAGTGGGCGTCCTTGGGACAAGTGTTGACGCAGGTCGCTCCACTCACCGCGAATCACGAAGACGCGGAACCCGGATTCCTGAAGGTAGCGCTGCATGTCCGCGGCATATATGCCCTGCGCTTTTCGCGAATAAAGCCGGCGCTGAATCGCATCGGCATCCGCGCTTCCGGTCGGAGTGGCCTTCCCGTGCGCACTCCAATATCGGAGGACCATGGCGATGGCCGCCGATCCGCACCCTTCTTCAGTCTGTTTGACGAAGGGAACATCGAGCCACACGCCCGCGGCTTGCTCGGAACATGGCGTGACGCAGCCGAGCAAAAACGCGAGAGCAGCGCCGAGCGCGATTTTTCGAATGGCCGTGGCGCGATGTCTCCTCGTGGGTTTTCAGCGGACAGCCAGTGCGACGATCAAAACCGCGACGATGATCAAAATAATCCACAACAAGTCGCGGTCAGAGAGCTTTCCGGCAGCAAAGTCTGTTTGCGCCTGGCGTGATTTCTCCGCAAGCTTCGCGAGATCCTCGTCGCTGAGTTGGCCGACAGCCTTATCTACTTTTTGTAAATCGAGATCCGCGGATTTGAGGGCCTTTTGTGCCTGTTCCGAAGAGAGAAAATTCTTAACCGCGGCTTCATCCGCGTGCCGAGTCTCCGCCGACTTTGCCGCGTCCTTCTTGAGTTCGTCCAGTGAGACAACGTGCTGCTGATCTTGTGCTTGGATTCGAGAAGGTATTCCGGCCACGTAAGTGACTGCTGCAAACATTAGGGCCCGCGAACACCACGACGCGCGAATTCGCATTCTGCCTCCTTGATGAAATTGGCCGGGGTAGAGCTAGTTTACGGGCTAAGCAGAAACGAGGCAACCGTGCGCAGAGCGCCGCAGACGGGGTGTCACTTCACAGGTAGTGGCGATTGATACTTCGTTACGTCGAGTTTTTCCCAGTCGCTGCGCTCGATTCCGTCGCGGATTTGCGCGGGAGTTTTGCCTTTGTGGGTTTGCTCGTAGGCGTAGAAATCCTCGCGCTCGCACGTGCCGCAGACCGCCGCATGGCGTGCCGTGAAGCAATCGAGCAAACTGGTATGCCCCTGGCTGCGATCGCAGTGACAGTAGCAAGGCTGCTGATACAGGACTTTCTTGATGCGCGCGGCGATGGTGTACGCGTTCTGAGCAAGCGTGTCGTTAAAGAGCGCCGGACTCAGCGTGTCCGGCAAAGCCCCCGTGGGTGGCGCGTCGTGAAACGCGGGGACTGCCTCCGTCGCGGGTTCTTGCGGCGAAATAGCTACGGACTTCGAACTCGCGACCTGCGGAAGGACGAGCAGGGCGGCGGCGAGCGTGAGCAACGCGGCCGTTCCAACTATTTTGTACATTCTGCGCATCTGGCTTCCTCCCTTGTAGCTGGCGCCCGCGGATGCTCTGCGGAAACTCTCATTCCGTAGTTTCGCGCCTGCCGGCTTATTCTACTCGCAATTCCCGCGCGGATTCACTCGATTTGCCGCTACGGTAGCCGCACGACACCAATTCGAATAACCTCCAGTTTTGTGACGTCCATGACTTTGTCGTTGCTCACGTTATCGATCTGGCTATTCGCGATGAAATAGAAGTCCGAGCCGCGAATGGCGCCGGTGGTTGGGAGCACCGTGAAATTGGAGCGATTCTCGAGAACCGTCGTATGCGTGACGCGGAGCCCGTCGTTCGAAAGACGAAACGCCGCGACGCGCGGAGAACCGATGCCGTTCTGGATTCCAATGAGGCTGCCGTTGTACCAGTAGAGCCCGTCAATTCCCGCCAGAGTGCTGCGAGGCCCCGGATCGACATCGCGGCTCTCGCCACTGAAAAGGTCCACTCGAATTACACCCAGGCTGTCCGCAACGTATATCGTGTGATTATCGGGGGCCAGAGCGATTCCGTTCGGATAAAACAGCGGGCGGTGAAGCGGAATCAGGGAAAAGTTTTGGCTCACCGGCTCGAATCGGAAAACTTCGTTTGCGAGGCTGTCTGTCGTCAGCACTTCGCCGTTTCGTCGAACCACCAGATCGTTGAATCCGTGTTTTGCGGAATCCCCAGGTTTGAAACGCCCCAGCAATTTCCCGCTGGAATCGAAATGCAAGAGTTCTGTCTGCCCGCTGTCGGAAAAGGAATCCGCCCATACAGAATCGTCGGTTGGGCTCAAGCGGATTCCCAGAACGGGCAGGAGCCCGTATTTCTCAGCGGGCACAAAGTCAGACGCGATTCCATCGAGAGCAAACTGCAGGATTTTTCTGCGGTTGAGGCTGCTCATGTAGAAGACGTTGCGCTGCGCGTCGTAGGCCAGACCTTCGGGAACCAGGTCCCGAGCGATGGTTCGAAAGGCTTCGTGGGCATGCGCGACTACCGGGAAGTCCTTGTGGACTTTGTCGATCATCGTTGTGAATTCTTTGGTTCCGTGAAATTCAGCGAACAACGGCTCGCCGGAGGGATCGAATCCCCCTTGGAGCGCGAGGCACTCCTTGAGCAGGGCGAGCGCTTCCACTGGTTCGCGAAGTTGCTCTTTTGCCGCTGCGAGGAAATACAGAGCGGCGCCACGGTCAGGAAACTTCGATTGCATTTTCTGGACGGTTGCAATCTGCTGTCGGACTTCTTGCGCGTCATCCGGTTCGGCAGGTGAGCCCTTAACTTCGCCTTGATCCTGGCAGTGGGCTTGACCCGGCGCGAGCGCTGCGAGCCACATACACAGCATCGTGGCCCATATCGCAGTGGCTCGCCAACCTGGTTTACCGGATGTCTGTTGATAGACGCGCTGCATCGACGTGCGCGCTTGCTCACTACAGCGCGGCGAGATTAAGCGAGAACGGGCCGCGCAGGGCGGTACGCCGGACCGGATTGGGCCGGTGTGACGGGCCGGCCGGCGACATGCCGCATGCGCAGGTTTTTCTGCACGCGACGCGCCCACCCTCGCACGAAGGCGAAGTTCAGCCCGCCGCCGATCAGCGAACTCGCGAGCGGTATCAGACGCCCTACCCATTTTTCCGCCGCTTCCTGTCCAATCTTGACGGCTAGGCGTTCTGCGATGCGCGGAGCCAGCTTTTCCACGAGTTGTTTTTCCGCCAGGTCCTTGCCGAAATCAACGCCGCTCGCGGCCGCCGCGGTAATCCACAATCCAACGCGTTCGCCATCACCGCTATATTCGAAACCGTACAATAGGCAGAGCTTCTGGATCAGCCGGAGCGTCAAAATCGTCAGAAGGCCCGCATCCGGAACGATGGTAATCAATCCACCGAGTCCGAATCCGGCTCCCTCGAGCAGCGCCAGCCGCTCCGTGTCCTTTATAAGTGCTCTGGCGATGGCATCGAGCCGTGCGAGCGGAATCAGGTGCATGTGGCGAAAGTCCGCTACGTCCAGGGCGTGCTTCCGTTTCAGATACCGGCGAAAGTCTGCTGGGTCGATTTCGATGGCGCGCAGGCCACCGAGCAGGCCAAATCGCGCAAACCGCCCAAAAGCCGTTCCCGCCCCGGAATTATGTAACGTGGCCATGCTCCCTATCATCGTACGGCGGTTGGGTTTCGCTGGCAACCCCTTGTGCCGTTTGCGCAAGGGCTCCGCGCGTCCGCTGCGCGGGTATCCAAGTGGCGGCACGAGCGCCTGCGTACTACTTGACGGGGCAAATCTTTTAGGTAAACTGCGTTTTTCTCTATGGCTACTTTGCCACAAATCGCGCCTTCGGAAGTCGTTCACGACTTCGATTTTCCGCAGCGGGAAGCCGCGTTTTTCTACGGGCTTTTCCTGCGCGGCCACTCCGCCGAGCAACTGCGCAAAGATATAGAAGTTCCCGCGCTGGTCATGGCGAAGTGGCATCGCGAAGCGGAGCGCGAGCCGGAATTGCGCGACATTTTCACGCGCATGGTGGAATACCGCAGGCACGTTTTGGCGATATTCGATTCGCTGGTGGGCTCGGACGTACAAAACAATCGGCTCCAGTAAAGCTGCGCTTCCGTTTCAAATTTGGATGCGGGCTTGGCATACTCTTCCGAATCTGGCGCGATCCTCATCTTAACTCTTGGGCTTAAAAGCCCTGTCCTTGGGTTCAGGTCAAAAACTGTCAGGCAACCTTTCCGTGCCGCTCCGAATTCTAACGGCAATCAGGGACAAGTTCCTCAAAATGCAGGAGATTCCGGCGATTGACGGGTAGCTTGTCCGGCGGTAGAATCCTTTGGTCCTGGAATTTGAGGTGTTCTAATGCCACGGGTAGTTCATGCCCTGATTGCTGCTGCATTTTCTTTTGCCATTTCGATACCCGCTCTTTCCGCTCCGCAAGGTCAGGAATCACAGTCTCAGGATCCGACCAATCCCGCCGCAGCGCAGACACTCACCAAAGAGCAGCGTAAGGAATTGAAGAAAAAGGCCAGCCGAACGCTGAAAGAGCTGGATAGCACGTACCGGCAGTGGCTGAACGAAGACGTTGTCTACATAATTTCGCCGGAAGAGCGGAACGCCTTCCTCCAACTGGATACCAACGAAGAACGCGAACAGTTTATTGAGCAATTCTGGCTGCGGCGCAGTTCAAATCCGGATCTGCCGGATAACGACTTCAAAGAAGAGCACTATCGCCGCATCGCTTACGCCAACGAACATTACGCATCCGGCATTCCTGGTTGGAAGACGGACCGTGGGCGCTTGTACATCATGTGGGGTCCCCCGGACGAGACAGATTCGCACCCGATGGGTGGAACGTACGATCGCCCGATGGAAGAGGGTGGTGGCTCGACGACAACCTACCCGTGGGAAACTTGGCGCTGGCGCTATCTCGAGGGAATCGGTGAAAACGTAATCATCGAGTTTGTGGATACGACAGGCTCAGGCGAATACCACATGACCATGGATCCCTCGGAGAAAGACGCTCTGCTACACGTTCCCGGCGCCGGTTTGAGCCTGCTCGAATCCATGGGCATGGCGTCCAAGACGGATCGTTTTACACGCTCCGACGGCACGAACCTACCGACCGCTCTCGGAGGAACTCCGGCGAGCATGGACGAGTTCAATCGGCTGGAACTTTACGCCAAGATTCAAAAGCCACCTGACGTGAAGTTCAAAGACCTCGAGGCTATCGTCACAGCACGCATTATCCGCGATCAGCTGAAATTCGCGTGGCGCACCGACTTCATGAAAGTAACCAACGATACCGTGTTGGTTCCCATCACTATTCAGGTGCCGAACAGCCAGCTCTCATTCCAGGCGAAGGACGGCATTCACTCTGCGACGATGAACGTATTTATGCGCGTGAGTAGCCTGACCGGTCGCATCGTGCAGACGAACGAGGCGCCGGTCTCCAAGGATTTCCCGGATTCGTTGTTTCAGCAATCCATGAAAATGCAGTCGATTTACCAGGCTGCCGTACCGCTGCGCCCGGGACTGTATCGGCTGGACATCGTAGTGAAAGATGTGCAGAGCGGAAATGTGGGCGTGGTGAACACGCGGCTTGCCGTTCCGCGGTACGAAGACGACAAACTGGACGCCAGCACATTGATTCTTGCGGACCAACTCGAACACGTCCCGGCCAAGCAGATTGGCACGGGGCAATTCGTGTTGGGCTCCACGAAAGTCCGGCCGCGTCTGGCGAGCGATTTCACCACGGCGGATCGCTTGGGAATTTATCTTCAGGTGTACAACCTGAAGCCTGACGAGAAAACCCACAAGTCCAACGCGACGTTCCAGTTCACCGTGAAAAAAGGCGACCAGCCGGTTCCGGACATGCAATTCAAGCTGACGTCCGCGGAGATGAAGCAGACGGGAGACCAGGTAACCATCGAGCGATGGCTGCCGCTCGCGTCGCTGGCGCCCGGAAAATACACGCTGCAAGTCGACGCCAAGGACGACATTGCCAATCAATCGATTTCCAAGTCGGCGGACTTTACCGTGAAAGCGGCGCCGGAATCCATACGGTCCGCGGCGAAGTCTGGTTCGGGGAGGTAGGTCGAGGTGAGTCGAGGACAGGTCCGAGTCTGGGGGGCACTCGTCCTGGCCGTTGGAATTTCGTCTTTGCTGACGAATCCTGCGCTGGCGCAAGTGAAGCCCGTTGCGGGCATGCTCACGGGCGTCGTGCGCGACGCTGCTGGCACGCCGCAATTGGGCGCGAGCGTGCAGTTGCTCTCTGAGTCAAGTCCGACTGCTATTCCCGTCGATTTTCTAACGAACACGAAAGGCGCCTTTCACAGCGAAAAACTCGCGCCCGGTCTGTACACGGTTCGCGTTACGCTCGCCGGTTTCCTCCCTACGCTCGAACAGCATGTCCGAGTGAGCGCGAATCTTACGACGCTGGTGCGCATTCAACTTGAGTCCATTTTTGCCTCGCTCCAACAATTGCGGCGCGCGCCTGTTTCCACAGCTTCCGAAACCGATGATTGGAGGTGGGTGCTCCGTTCTGCGACCGCAACACGTCCCGTCCTCCAATGGGTCGCGCAGGATGCGCTGAGTGCCGTCGCCGTCGACGAGAATTCCGTTCCCGCGGAAACGGTGCGTGGCCGCGTAGAGATTACCGACGGCGCACGCCGGCCGGGCTCCATTTCCAATCTCCCTGCGAGTCCGACAACTGCGTTCGCCTACGACCAGCGGATTGGCGACACAAGTAGGCTGCTTCTTGCTGGGCTGGTGAGTTACGACACAGACGCGCCGGCGGGCGGCGTGGCCACGGTGTGGCTGCCAACCGGTTCTTTGGGCGCGGGCCCGCACACGGCGATCGTCATGCGGGAATCCAAGCTCAGCGAACTCGGGCCGTCGTTTCGTGGCGTGCGCATAGATCAGGGCGGCTCGCTTCCGTTTGGCGATCACGTCGTGATGAAATACGGCGGCGAATACGTTCTGGTTGGATTGGGCAAGCCAGCGTCGTCCCTCCGGCCGAGAATGCAGGTTGACGCGCATATTTCGGATGACTGGACCGCTTCCCTCATCTTTGCCTCAATGCCCGTAGGGCCTGAACCGCTGGAGAGTATGGACGGCGATGCCGTCAATAGTTTGGCGGCCGCTTTGAACGAACTCGACGCTTTCCCGGTTCTGATGTGGCGCGCCGGACGCCCCGTTTTGGAAAGTGGTTTCCACGAAGAGTTGGCCGTCGAACACAAACTTGGTACGCAGGGCAAGCTGCAAATCGCCGCGTTTCACGATGACAACAGTCACACTGCTGTCTTCGGCCGCGGCAGCAGTCTGCCGGCGGGTGATTTTTTCCAGGACGTCTATTCCAACGGGTTTGCCTACGACGGCGGTTCTTCCAGCAGCTGGGGTGCACGAGCTGCATTTCAAGACAAGCTGAGCGAGAACGTTGAACTCACTGCGCTCTATGCGTTCGCTGGGGCGCTCACCCCCTCCAGTGCCGCAACTCTTCCATTGCGAGAACTTTTGCGAACTTCCGGACGACATTCGGTGGGTGTCAGAGTCTCCCGGAAGATGACACGGTTCGGGACGCGCGTTGCTGCGAGCTACGACTGGACGAGCGGACTGACGCTTACCCGCGTGGACGCCTTCGGCGATTCCCTCTTCGACATGGAGCCGTATTTTCATGTCGGCGTGCATCAACGTCTTCCCAAGTTTGGTCCCGGTCGCTGGGAGGCCAACGCCGAATGCGACAATCTCATGGCGCAGGGCTATTTGACGTTGACCACGCAGGATGGGCGAATGACCCTAATGCCCGCATTTCGTACATTCCGTGGTGGACTTAGCCTCCAATTTTAGAAAGAAATTAGGCTTCGAAAAGCCGTATGTTTCCTTCCAGAAAATGTAGGTTGGCTTTTTCTTCATTGCGAATTTCTCGTAAATCCTTGAAAATACAATATGTTGTAAGTTTGTTTCCCTACCAAAGAATGGACATCGGTTTGCATTCACGTCTATCCGGGGGAGTGTCGCGCCGCCAGGATCACCCATGAAGCAAACTCTTCGCGTCAGCCTCGGAGCCGTTGTTCTCGCGCTCGCCACGCTTGCCGCGATGGTTTTCGCGTGGCTGAATTTCGTCCAGCGGACCGAGTTCGACTCTCCGGACGACGGGGTGGTCTGGCTCGACACCACACAGGGCGTCCAAGCCCAGCAGGTCGCCCTGAATTCCCCCGCCGCGCGCGCCGGCATCCGCGCGGGCGACTCCCTGGTATCCGTGAATGGTTTCCCGATCACCCGCCAAGTGCAGGTGACCAAGCGGCTCTGGCGCGCCGGGCTCTGGACGCGCGTGAGCTACAAACTGCTGCGTAACAACGAGGGGTTCGAGACCTATCTCGTAACTGCACCCGCGCAGAAACCGACCTCCATCGAGAATTATGCTCGCGCCGTTGCACTTATCTACCTGTTCATTGGACTTTTCATTTTTGCGCGCCGATGGAACGCGCCGCGCGCCGTTCACTTCTACGTTTTTTGCCTCGTATCGTTCATTTTTTGTTCGTTCCACTACAGTGGAAAGCTGGACACGTTCGACTATGAGGTTTATTGGGCCAAGATTATCGCGCAGCTCCTGATGCCCGCTCTGCTGCTGCACTTTGCGCTGGTGTTCCCGGAGCGATCGCAAGGTGCCAGCCGTTCGCTTGCGAAACTCAGCCTGGTCTACCTTCCTCCGCTGGCAATTCTGCTTGTGCACATCAGCACGGCTCTCGGCGCGCTTGGCTTCGTGCCTTGGCTGGGCTCACGGATTTTGCTCGATAAAATCGCGTACAGCTATCTCGGCGCGTCGTTTCTCTTTGCCGGCGTAGTTTTCTACAGAAATTTCCGTGGCGCTCCGGCCGGTGTCCTGCGCCAGCAACTGAAGTGGCTCACCGCGGGGACGTTCATCGGCACCGTACCGTTCGTCTTTCTGTACATCGTCCCGTACCTCCTTGACGCGGCGACCAAATCCTGGATGACGTTCTCCACCGTCAGCCTCATATTCATTCCTCTCTGCTTCGGCTATGCCATCATCCGCTACCGCTTGATGGACGTGGACATCATCTTCAAGCGCGGTCTTGCGTACACCGCCGCCACAGCTGCCGTCGCCGCCATCTATTTCGCATTGGTTTATTTGATCGCCAACATTTTCCATGCGACAGGCTTGGTTGGGGGACTCATCGCTGTCGGCGTTGCCGCATCGCTTTTCGAACCTTTCCGCGCGTGGACGCAATCCCGCCTGGACCAGTTTTTTTATCGCGATCGTCTGGACTACCGACGAACGCTCATCGAATTCGGCCGCACGTTGACCAACGAAGTACGGCTGGACCCCATGCTCGGTTCCGTAATGGACCGCATCTCACAGACGTTGCTGGTGGATCGCGTCGCTGTGTTCGTGGAAGACCAGGAAAATCCTGGCCATATGCGCCTGGCGCGTTCCATGGGCGTGCGGCTGGTGGAGCGCCTGGATTTGAGCTTCCTCGATTCAAACCGGCCCGAACTCGCGCGCAGGGCGCTGTTTTTTGAGTCCGCTCGTGCCGCCCGCGACTTCAGCGATTCCGTTCGCCACACTCTCGAGCAACTTGATCTGAATTACTTCGTTCCCTGCCGCATTCGCGAACACAGCGTCGCGGTTCTTGGTCTCGGCAAAACGGTGGACGGCGATTATTTGTCGAGCGACGACGTCGAACTGGTAGAGACCATTGCCGGCTACGTTGCCGTGGCGCTGGATAATTCGCAACTGTATTCCTCGCTCGAACAAAAGGCGCTGGAAATTGCGCGGCTAAAAGACTTCAGCGAAAACATCGTCGAGTCCCTGAACGTCGGCGTCCTCGCCGTGGACCTCGAAGGCCTCGTGGAATCGTGGAACACCCGTATGGAGCAGTTATTCGGCGTTGCGCGCCAGGAGGCCGTAGGCCGCCAACTCCGCTCGCTGCTCCCCGAAGAACTGGCCGAGGAAATCGCGGCACGAGGGGATCAGGAACAGGTTACCGGTATTTACAAACAGCGCCTGCATCATCAGGGCAAGGCCCTCACGTTGAACGTCTCCATTACTCCGCTTGTCAGTAAGTCTGGGGAACGCATTGGCCGACTGCTGCTGTTCGACGACGTAACGCAGCGCGAGCGCATGGAAGAGCAGATGTCGCAGACCGAAAAGCTCACTTCACTCGGGTTGCTGGCTGCGGGCGTCGCGCATGAAGTGAATACGCCGCTCGCGGTAATCTCAAACTACATCCAGATGCTGGCGAAGCAGATGCCGGACGGCGATCCGCGCCAGTCGCTCATCGAAAAGATTGTGAAGCAGACGTTTCGCGCCAGCGAAATTGTAAACAACTTGTTGAATTTTTCGCGGACGGGCGCCGCCGAAGCGGCCGACATCGACGTGAACCGCGTCGTCGAAGAAACGCTTTCCCTCGTTTCCCACCCGCTGAAGACCGCGCAGATTCATGTGGTAAAACATCTCGGCGAGACGCTCCCGCCCGTGCGCGGGTCTGCGAACAAGCTGCAACAGGTGTTCCTCAACCTGTTTCTTAACGCTCGCGATGCCATGCCGGGTGGCGGCTTGCTCGAAGTCCGTACGGGCGCGCACAACGGCAGCGTCGAAATCGAAGTCGTGGATACCGGCGCGGGCATCGCGCGGGAACACATTCACCGTATTTTTGATCCGTTCTTCACCACGAAATCGAACGGTCGCGGGACCGGTCTGGGCCTCTCCGTGAGCTACGGCATTATCAAGGAGCATTCCGGCAAAATCGACGTGCGCTCCACCCCCGGTAAAGGTACTTCATTCCACGTGGAATTCCCCGCGGTCAGGAAGTCGGTTCATGCCTAAAGGGTCCATTCTGGTTGTTGACGACGAATCCGAAATCCGCGAGGGCCTCGCACTTCTGCTCACCAGCGAAGGCTATGGCGTAGCCAGCGCCGAGACCGGAGAGTCCGGCCTCGCCAAGCTTGAGGAACACCCATACGATTTGCTTCTTCTGGACGTGAGCCTTCCGGATCGGAACGGCCTCGAGCTGCTGCGCGAGATTCGCCGTCGTGATCCGCAACTCTCAGTGGTTCTGATAACTGCCTACGGCTCGATTGAAATGGCCCGCGCGGCATTCAAAGGCGGGGCGCTTGACTACATCACTAAGCCGTGGTCCAACGACGAGCTTCTGGCGCAAGTCGCGCAAGCCGTCGAGGCGAGGCGTTTGCGCGAGGAAAACGTCCAGCTGAAGCGCGCTCTGAAGCAGCGCTTCAATTTCCCCAATATTGTCGGTAAGAGCGAAAAGATGCTGTCGCTCCTCGACCTCGTCGCGCAAGTTGCTGCGTCGCGCTCGACCATCCTCATCAGCGGCGAAAGTGGAACGGGCAAAGAGCTGATTGCCAAAGCCATTCATTCCGCGTCGCCACGCGCGGAAAAGGCGTTTGTGCCCGTCAACACCGGCTCAATTCCCGTGGACCTGCTCGAGTCGCAACTCTTCGGTCACGTCAAAGGCGCGTTCACGAGTGCCGTCGCGTCCAAAAAAGGACTGTTCGAGGTTGCGGATCAAGGGACCATTTTCTTCGACGAAATCGCCACCATTAGTCCTGAGACCCAGGCCAAGCTCCTGCGTGTCATCCAGGAGCGCGAATTCATGCGCCTCGGCGGCACCGAACAAATTAAAGTGGATGTGCGCATCGTGGCCGCGTCGAACGTGGAACTCCTAGCGCTCGTCCGTGAAGGGCGCTTCCGCGAGGATCTTTACCACCGCCTTAACGTAATCCATCTGAAGCTGCCTCCGCTCCGTGAGCGACGCGAGGATGTGCCCGCTCTTCTTTCACACTTTTTGGAGCGCTACTGCCTCGAGAATGCCAAGCCCATGCGCCAGTTCACCCCACCCGCGATGCGCCTGATGATGGACTACGATTGGCCGGGAAATGTCCGTGAACTGGAGAACGTCGTCGAGCGCGCCGTCGTGCTTTCCACCCAGGAACGCGTTGACGTGGATCTCCTTCCCGAGAGCATTCGCAGCAAGGAAATCGTGCGGGGAGTGCGCCTGCAACTGTCCGAGTTTTTGCCGCCGTTGCCCGGCGAGGTTGGCTCGCGCTCTCCCGCGGATCATCCTCAGCCGTCTTTGTTTCAAATCATGGACGAGATTGAACGACGCTTGATCATCGATATGCTCGAGCGCACCGCCTGGAATCAAACGGAAGCGGCCGAACGTTTCATGATTCCGCTATCCACGCTCAATCAAAAAATCAAACGCCTCGGAATCGACGTTCGGCGCCGTGGCGGTCGCGGCGACGATTCCTTCTCCGCATCGAGCGGCAAATAAACGTTATCGTCCGCGCGTGAGCTGAACGTTTCTCCGCGACATTCAACTTGCATCCAGGGAATTGTCTATGCAGAGTATCGCGGGATGATTCTTCGCCTCTCCACTCCTGCGGCACGCGGCTCCCTGATACTCGTGGGCATCGCAGTTACGGCCGTCTTCTCTTACTCTGGCGTTCGTAACGCGCTTGCCGTTCATTACGCGGGATGGAATTCTCTCGAAGGATTCGAACGCGCGACCCGCCTCGAACCAGCGGACGCGCGGAACTGGTATCTCCTCGGCCGTTTCTGGCAATACAACCTCGAAGATCCCGACAGCAAAAAAGCCATTCTCGCCTACCAGAAATCCTTGTCGCTCGATTCGCATTCCGCGGACGCATGGTCCGATCTCGCCATGGCCTACGAATCGGAGAACAATTTCGCGGCTGCCGTGGACGCGTTTCAGCGGGCGCAACGCGCCTATCCATTGTCTCCAGAGGTAGCCTGGCGGTATGGAAATTTTCTCTTGCGCCGGGGCGATGCGGATGCAGCCTTTGCGGAGATAAAGCGATCCGTGCAAGTGGATCCAAAGCGGGGCGCCGCGGCGTTTTCGCTGTGCTTGCGCGTAAATCCGGATGTCAATGAGGTGCTCGATCGCGCTCTGCCCGCGTCGCCGAATGCTTATCTAAGTATCCTCGCCGCGCTCGCCGAGCAGCAGCAGACCGAGCAGGCCATGATCGTCTGGCATCGCCTCGTGCGACTCCATCCTCATCTGGTCCTTGGTGATTCCAGCGCTTTTGTGGAAGCCTTGATTCACAAACTGCAGGCGGACGCAGCGCTGCGTGTGTGGAACGAAACTCTCGTCCTCGCCGGCCTCGCGCGCCCCGCGGATCCTCCCGGGTCGCTCGTATGGGACGGCGGATTCGAATCCGATGTCGTGAACAGCGGCTTCGCCTGGCGGTACCCGCGTGATGCCGGCGGCGTGCAGATCGGGATCGATTCGGAGGAAAAGCACACTGGAAAGCGGTCGTTGCGCCTGGCGTTTAACGGCCTCAGCAACGTCGACTTTCACGATGTGTGCCAGTACGTGGCCGTGCGGCCGGCTACGGCCTATCAGTTTGCAGCCTGGGTGCAAACGCGATCGCTCTCGACGGATCAAGGTGTACGTTTCGGCTTGTATTCGGTAGGAGAATCGACGCACTCGGTGGCCTGGACGGATGACGTTCGTGGCACGCAACCTTGGTCACGAATCCAGCTAAATTGGACCGCCGCCACCGATACGCGCGAACTCTTTATTTGTGCCAGCCGCCTCCGGAGCGCACAATTCGACAGCAAGATCCACGGTTTGGCCTGGATTGATGATGTCTCGCTAACGCCGGTTTCCGCGCCGAGCTCCCGCCAATGAAATTGCTCCGTGTCGGCATCTGCACTCTCGTTGTGTTTGGTGTCGTTGCGCATGGCGCAGTGGAGGATTGGGCGCGCGCGGTTTTGCAAATTGGCGCCGCACTGCTCTTTTTAATCTGGGCGCTCCGAGCGTACCTCAAGAAAGAGCAGGTGAGCTTTATCCCGTCGCTCCTCCGTCCTCTGGTAGCGCTCGCCCTGGTTGGCCTGCTGCAGTGGGTATTTCGCTTCACGGCGTCCTCATACAACACGGCGATGGAGCTGCAGCTCCTGATCACCTACATTCTGATTGTTTTCGTGGCGGCGCAGGCATTCCGGACCGTTGAAGACTTTCGCGGTCTCGCCTGGTTTGTGATGATTTTCGGATTTCTTGTCGCCATTTTCGGCATCCTTCAACATCTTACGTTTAACGGCAAGCTTTACTGGGTCCGCGAGATGCACTTCGGAGGAATCCCGTTCGGCCCATACGTGAACCGCAATCATTTCGCGGGATTTGCGGAACTGGTTATTCCCTTCTCCCTGATTCCACTCGTGCTCGGAAAGGTCCGCCGCGAACGCTGGTTTCTGGTCGCTATGTTGGCCGTGATTCCGATCGGCGCTCTTTTTTATTCCGCATCCCGGGGAGGTATCGTCAGCTTTGCTGTCGAGGCCGGCGCGATCGTTGTCTGGCTGGTAGTTCGCCGCAGTGCGAGGCGACATCTCGTCTCCGCGGGCGCAGTGGTGCTGCTCGCTTTCCTGATGGTTTCCTGGCTCGGCGTCCGGCAGGCCTTGGAGCGTTTCTCATCTATGCAGTCGCTTGAGGTAACCCAAGGTAAACGAACTTCCATGGCCCTCGACACCTGGCACATCTTTCTCGACCATCCCTTCATCGGAACCGGCCTCGGGACTCTTCAGACGGTTTTTCCTCCCTATGAGACCCTGTACGACGGAAAAATCGTGAACCACACTCACAATGACTACCTGGAGGCATTGGCCGAAACAGGCATCCTCGGCGGCGCCTGCTGCTTGTGGTTCCTGGGGACGTTGTTGCTCCAAGCTTTGCAGCGTCTATCGCAATCCCGCAGTGCGCTGGCTGCCACGCTCCAACTCTCAGGGCTGGTGGGCTGCCTCGGGTTTCTCACGCATAGCCTGGTAGATTTCAATCTGCACATTCCGGCAAACGCCCTTCTTTTCTTCTTGTTGGCGTACGTAGCTACGGTCGAGATTCAGCAAACCTGGCCGGCGACTCCCGAGCTGGGGAGGCTCAGCCGGCAACCCCGAAAACACTGATGGACTTTGCTGGGATGCCTGTATAATAAATTTCGGGGGTCATCTATTCTCATGCAGCCAGCGCGACTGGGTGCGGGGGTGTCGTATTTCGTCTGCACCACCTCGCTCGGATTACTGCTTTTGGCGCAAACCAGCCACGCGCAGGCAGTCCTCGAAACACCACAACAGACCAACGATCGCATTCGCGAACTTTCCGCCGCGGCGCGGATTGCTCCGCACGACTACATCATCGGCGCCGGGGATGTTCTCACCATTGATGTCTTCGACGTAAAAGAGCTTAGCCGCGACGTGCGCGTCAGTCAGACCGGTACGATTGGAATCCCGCTTGTCCCGGTGCGTCTGCATGTGGTCGGGCTTACGGAGATTCAGGCCGCACAAAAGATTGCGGAAGTTTTGGAGGCCAATGGCCTGGTGACGCATCCGGATGTAACGGTTGTCGTCAAGGAGCGAAAAAGCAAGCCCATAACGGTTGTCGGTGCCGTAGCGCACCCGCTCGTGTATCAGGCCGACCGACCGGTCACCCTCCTCGAAGTTTTAGCGGAAGCTGGCGGCCTGGCCACGGACGCCGGTGATCAAGTCATCGTAACGCGGCCAGTGCCAGAAATGACGTTCGATGATTCCGAGCCACCTGCCGAAGGCGCTGCGGATCGCGCAGCCCGCGAGGCTCAGCCATTGGAAGCTCAGCAAAAAACGGCTAGTCCTAATGCGAATAATGCTACGCCGGCCACGAATGCAGCTGCAGCGGAGCCACCGGCACTTCCCCCAGCGAGTGCTTCCAAGCTAAATGCGGTGGCCGACGTCAGCACATCCTCGCCGTTCCCCAACGCAGAGACCATTACCGTAAACCTCTACGAGCTTATGGAGTCCGGAAACACAAAAAACAACATCGTGTTGCAATCCGGCGACGTAGTGACCGTGCCCCATGCCGGTATTGTGTATGTACTGGGAGCCGTCGGGCGACCTGGTGGTTTTGTTCTTACCAATGACCGCGAGCAGATGACCACGTTGAAAATACTTGCTTTGGCCGGAGGTTTTACTTCCACCGCCAAGTCGAGCCACGCAGTCATAATTCGCAAGGATGCGCAGGGAAAACAGCACGAAGTGGATGTCGACTTGAAGAAAATTCGCAACCGCCAGTCCGAGGACTTGCAGCTTCAGCCCAGCGACATTTTGTACGTTCCTGAGAGCGGAGCGAAGCAGGCCCTGCTTCGCTCCGCTGAATTCGGAATAGCCCTGGGTTCCGGTGTCGCGTTATACCGCTTGGCGTACCACTAGCCGATGGCAGACGAATCTAAGATCGTGCCACACGACAACGGCTCGAACGGCGTTGTCGAGCTGATTCCGCCCTCTTCCCGTGTCGCCGCATGGGATCTTTCGCCGCGCGAGCCGCACCTGTATGACTACCTGCTGATTCTTCGCAAACATCAGTGGCTGATTTTGTCATTCTTGGTTGCGGTAGTCACGATCGTCGCGATAGCGACTTTCCGCATGCAGCCTGTTTATGTCGCTACCGCGAGAATCGAAATCGACCGCGAGAACGCCAATATCCTTCCGTTCCAGGGCGCGGATTCCTACGATTACATGATGGACATGGAAAATTACATCGAGACGGAATCCAAAATCCTGACTAGCGAAACTCTCGCGCTGCAAACAATCCGGCACAGCGGTCTTGCCGCGCGGCCCGAATTCTCTTCCGGAAACGAACCATCCGAAGCCTTGACCATCGGCAGTCTGGAAAATCAAAAACGCCCCCCCGAACTCGGCGCCTTTCTTGGCAGCCTCGGGGTAAAACGCGTTCCCAATAGTCGGCTACTGGATGTCAGTTTTGAATCCACAGACCCGCAGTTCGCGGCGCGCATCGTCAACGAACACATTCATAACTTTCAGGAACAGAACATTCGCAGCCGATACGACGAAACCACGCGCGCCACGGCATGGCTACGCAACGAACTCGATGAGCTGAAGGTCAAGGTTCAGGAATCCGAAGACAAGCGCATCGCTTACGAAAGAAAGAATCAGATCTGGACGCTCGACGACAAGTCCAGCATTACCACCCAGCGGCTCGCCGACATCAATAAGGCTCTCACCGATGCGCAGGACGAGCGAATGCGTAAAGAGGCGCTCTATCAGTTTGCGAAAGCGGGCGACATTGCCGCTGTTCCGCAGCTGCGCGACAATCCCACCCTGCAGTCCCTGACTGCCAAGCGCGAAGCCGCGGCAGAAGATTACAACAACGCCCTCAGCCAGTACGGCCCCAATTTTCCCAAAGTTCAGCGGCTTCAAACGCAGATCAAGGATATCGACCAGTCCATTCAGAAAGAAAATGTCAACACTTTGAACCGCATCGAAAGTGACTACCGCGAAGCACGCCAGAGGGAAGCGCTGCTGACGCAGGCTCTCGACGAGCAAAAGGCCGAAGCCAATCAAATGGCCGAACGGCTGGTCGAATACAACATATTGAAGAGAGAAGCGGAAGCCAACAAAACTCTCTATGACGGCTTGATGACCAAACTCAAGGAAGTGGACATTTCTTCCGCTCTGCAATCTTCCAACATTCGCGTTGTTGATCCCGCCATGATCCCCGCTTATCCTTCGCGGCCCGCGAAAGCGCGAAACGTCGCCTTGGCTTTTCTGGTTGGCCTCGTCGGCGGAATCGGCCTGGCGCTCCTCCGCGAATACCTCGACAACACCGTGAAGACTCCTGACGATATCGAAGCGCTCGCCCGGTTGCCGTCCCTGGCCGTCGTACCGCAATTCAGTACCTTGAATGGTAACGGTTCCGGGAAGAAACTTTTGCAGGGCATCGCCTCAAACGGGCACGAGCGGCGAGTCGAGCTTGTCGCACAGCATTTGCCAAAGTCCCAGATGTCTGAAGCGTTTCGAGCGCTGCGCACTTCGCTTCTGCTTTCGCAGCCGGGTCATCCTCCGCAGGTAATCCTCGTCACGAGCGCTCTCCCGCGCGAAGGCAAGACTACTGCTGCCGCGAACTTGGCGGTCACGCTGGCCCAACTCGGCGACCGCACTGTCCTCGTCGACGCCGACCTTCGCAAACCCGGCGTGGGCCGCTTGCTGAACCTCGGCGGCGGCAAATACGCCGGCCTGAGTTCGTATTTAGCGGGAGTCTCGACTCTCGACCTCGTCACTGTTCCGCATCCGTCGATTCCCAATCTCTCCGCGATTCCCACCGGGCCGCTTCCGCCGAATCCCGCCGATTTGTTGTCCTCCAACAAGCTCGTCGAAGCCATCGCCGAACTCCGCAAAAAATTCAAGTTTATTGTTATCGACTCGCCTCCCATTATGGCGGCGACCGATGCCGTAATCGTCTCCGTTCAGACGGATGGTGTCCTGCTCGTCGTGCGCAGCGGCGAGACTCCCAAAGAAGCGTTCACGCGGACCCGCGACCTGCTTAACAGCGTGAAATGCCACATTCTCGGCGTGGTCCTCAATGCAGTGGATTCTAGCGCGCCGGACTATTACTATTCTTACCGCTACTATCCGTATTCGTATGGCTATGGCCCACAGGAAGCTGCGGATGTTCCTCACATGCGCGATGCCGAAGATCTCGCGGAAACCGTCTCCGAAAGCTCCCCGCGCTCTCACGACGACGATCAGGCTTTGTAAGGAGGCCGTTTGCGTTACCTGATTACCGGCGGCGCCGGTTTTATCGGATCTCATTTAGCGGAGCGCCTGCTCTCGCGCGGCGATCGCGTTATCCTGCTCGACAATCTATCCACTGGCAGCATGGAAAATGTCCGCCATCTCAAATCCTCCGCTCAGATGGAATATCACCTGGATGACATCGAAAACCGCCAGTTGGTCGCCGAACTGGTGGATGACGCCGACGTCATCGTGCACCTCGCAGCGGCCGTCGGTGTCAAGCTCATCGTAGAGAGCCCGGTCCGCACTATCGAAACCAACGTCAATGGCACGCAGCGAATCCTTGAAGCTGCGTGCAAGAAGCGCAAGCTCGTTCTTACCGCGTCCACCTCCGAAGTCTACGGCAAGAACACTTGTGTTCCGTTCCACGAAGACGCCGACCTGGTTCTCGGTCCTACTACCAAAGGACGCTGGAGTTATGCGGCTTCCAAGGCGCTCGATGAATTCCTGGCGCTTTCCTATTGGAAAGAAAAAAAGCTTCCTGTGATTGTTGTTCGCCTGTTCAACACCGTGGGCCCGCGCCAGACTGGGCGATACGGAATGGTTCTTCCCAATTTTGTGAAAAGAGCGCTCGATCGGGAGCCCATTCACGTTTATGGAAATGGCAAGCAGTCGCGCTGCTTCTGCGACGTCCGCGACACAGTAGAGGGGCTAATCCGCTTGATGGATACGGACCGCGCCATCGGAGAAGTCGTCAACGTCGGGAACACCGAAGAGATCACTATCGAAGGCCTCGCGGAGCGCGTCAAGCAACGCACCAACAGCTCGTCGCCCATCGAGTTTATTCCCTACGATCAAGCTTACGAGCCCGGTTTCGAGGACATGATGCGCCGCGTTCCATGCGTGGACAAGCTGTATGCGTTGACCGGTTTCCGGCCAGCCACCCCGCTCAACGAAATCATCGATCGCGTCATCGCGTTTTACCAGAACAAGCAGGAAGCTGTTGCGCCGCGCGCCGCGACCACCACTGCGGTGTAGCCCGCCAGCCAAACGACGCCGGCTTATTGAAGTCTTGCATCACGGAACTCGCCGCCAAATTCAGGTCAAACCACGCATTTTCTTTACTTTGCCACAGGTTTTGGCGACCGCCGCGCATCATCCGGCGATGCGCGCCGGCCATTTTCTTACCAAACCTTTTTCCATTTCTAACGTATTCACTCTTAGCGAGACGCTCGTGTTCGTGTCTCCGTCCCTAAAAAACGAGGTTGTAAGGGATTTCTATGCCTAACGACTCGCGACCATCCGCGCTCCTTCAGTCAACCGATACTGCTGTTCGCGACCTTCGATACTCTCTGCGCAGTCTCGCACGAACTCCCGGATTCACCGTAATCGCCATTCTCACGCTCGCTCTTGGTATCGGCGCGAATACCGCAATCTTCACGCTCCTCGATCAGATTCTTCTTCGTCTTTTGCCCGTGAAGAATCCTCAAGAACTCGTGCTCTTGACCATGCGCGGCCACCACTACGGTAGCAACTGGGGCGGCAACGCCATCTCCCATCCGATGTTCCGCGATTTCCGTGCCAACAACGACGTCTTCACCGACATGTTTTGCCGATTCCCCTATTCAGGCAGCTTGTCGTTCGACGGCCATGCCGAACGTGTTGATTTTGAGCTTGTTTCCGGAACGTACTTTTCGACGCTTGGTCTGAATCCTTATCTAGGGCGCGTGCTTACGCCCGAAGACGATCGCGTTCCTGATGGGCACCCTTACGTCGTTTTGAACTATGCGTACTGGATGTCTCGTTTCTCCGGCGATCCTTCCGTTCTCGGAAAGACCCTCACACTGAACAACTATCCATACACGGTAGTCGGAGTTCTCCAGCCGGGCTTTGACGGTGTTGAGCTCGGCCGTTCTCCGAAGCTCTTCGTTCCGATCATGATGGAAAAAGAGCTGCTCGTCGGCGTCACCGACGACATGTTGAAAGAGCGGCGCAATCGCTGGGTCAATGCGTTCGGCCGCTTGAAGCCTGGCATATCGCGGGAAAAAGCGAAAGCCGCGCTGCAGCCATTCATGCATTCCATGCTCGAATTGGAAGTGAAAGAAAAAGCGTTTGCGCACGCTTCCGCGTACGATCGCGAGCAATTCCTGAAATGCTACATTGACGTACTGCCCGGCTCGCAGGGCCGCTCGTACACTCGCCAGACGCTCTCGACTCCACTTTGGGTGCTCATGGCCACTACCGGCCTCGTTCTTCTCATCGCCTGTGCGAACTTGGCGAATCTGCTTCTCGTCCGCGGGAGCGGCAGGAAAAAAGAGATCGCCATTCGCCTCGCCATGGGCGCCACGCGAATGCGCATCGTGTTTCAATTACTCGTGGAAAGCCTGGCCCTTTCGGTTTTGGGCGCAGCCGCTGGCCTGGCCCTCGCCTATTGGGCCGACAAAGCGCTCATGGCGGCCTATTTGCCCTCCGATTCAGGAGGCCTCAAAATTTCGACGACTCCTGATCTGCGCATTCTTCTCTTCACGCTCGTCGTCACCGTGCTCACTGGCGTTTTCTTCGGACTTGTGCCCGCCCTTCAGACCACCAAGCCGAACGTCGCCAGCACGCTCAAAGACGAAGCCGCTGCGGTGGTCGGTGCCGGCCACGGTGCGCTCCGAAAATCGCTCGTCGTCGCTCAAGTGACGCTCTCGCTTCTACTTCTCATCGGTGCCGGCCTGTTCACTCGCAGCCTCGGCAACTTGCGCGATCTGGGCCCTGGCTTCCCCGCGCAGAATCTTGTCGGTTTCGAAATTGATCCTTCATATAACGGCTACAACGTTGCCCGCCAGAAAGTTTTCTATCCGGAACTGCTCGACGCCCTTGCTTCTATACCCGGCGTGCAATCCGCCGGGCTTGCGTCGCAGCGCATTCTCGAAGACAACGAATGGGACAGCAGTATGACTGTAGAAGGATTCAATCCTCCAACGCCCGACGCTCACCCTGAACCGTACATGAACGAAATCAGCCCCAACTATTTCGCCACTCTCGCCGTGCCCATTCTCAATGGCCGCGATTTCCGCGCCACGGACACCGGTGAGATCAAGCACCGTCCCGAAGAGCCGCCCGACCAGGGATGGGCGCCCGCCACGGTGATGATTAACGAATCGTTTGCCAAGAAATACTTTGCCGGCCGAAATCCCGTGGGTCTACACATCGGCTTCGGCTCCGATCCGGGCACGCCCACCGACATGGAAGTCATCGGCGTCGTAAAAGACATCAAGTACACCAACCTTCGCGATGAGATTCCGCCGCAGGCCTACGTTCCGTATCTCGCAAGCCGCTACGTCGGCGGAATGGTAATTTACGTTCGAACCGTCGGCGACCCGAATGTGCTCATGTCCGCGATCCGATCGAAAGTTCGCGACCTCGATGCCAACCTTCCCATCTTCGGTATGCGTACCGAGGAAGTGCAGATCAACGATAGCCTTTCGGCGGAACGCATGATTGCCAGCCTCTCGGCCGTCTTCGGCTTTCTCGCCACGCTGCTGGCAGTCATCGGCCTCTACGGCGTGATGGCTTATACCGTCGCCCAGCGCACCCGCGAAGTCGGTATTCGTATGGCTCTCGGCGCCGCGCAGGGCAACGTCATCTGGATGGTCATGCGCGAAGTCCTTTTTCTAGTCGTGATCGGAGTCGTTCTCGGCGTGCCCGCGTCGTTGGCGCTAAGTAAGCTCGTGCAAAGCCAGCTTTTCGGTCTGACGCCGCACGATCCTTCTACTCTGGCGCTAGCGACGATTGCACTCGCCTTTGTTGCGTGTGGCGCGGGATATATTCCTGCCTGGCGCGCGTCCCGGCTTGATCCAGTCCGTGCCCTTCGCTACGAGTAGTCGGCGAGCTACGGGATTTGCTGAGCGAGTCTTTTGCCAGTGCGCACTGCGGTTTGGCCGTCGTGACCGTCAGCCGCCTTTCAAGTCTTTCTGGCTTGCCGATTGCCCCCGGTACCCATTTGTTATACACTCGATTCGCTATGCAAATCGGTCAAAGACTCAGAACTCTCCGCGAAGGAAAAAATTTCAGCCAGGGCGACATCGAGAAAGCTACCGGTCTTTTGCGTTGCTACGTCTCCCGCGTCGAGAACGGCCACACCGTTCCGACAGTGGAAACGCTCGAGAAGTGGGCGCGCGCTCTCGACATGCCTTTGTACAAAGTCATGTATGAGGGCGACGAGCCGCCCAAGCCGCGCAAGCTCGTAAGCGAAGACGACAAGGGCCTCTGGGGGCACACGAAAAAGGAAGCCTCCGAACTCGGTCAGTTGCAGCGCAATCTCGCCAAGATGGACCAGAAGCAACGTACCGTCCTTCTCGGATTCGCCGCACGCCTTGCACGTTACGCCGCGAAGTAAACTGCCCGTTCGTCAGAACAGGCGCCGCTCGCGTCGAACAGCCTCCCGGCTCAACTGCAGTTAGTGTCTGCGTACTGAACTTACTATCGGCGCCAGAGTGCCTGACGAATCGTCAGACTCGGTCGCGCGTGAGCGGGTTCGGATCCGGAGCGAAACTAGTACAGGCCACCTAGGCATCGGCGTCTTCCTGGAGGCGTGGATAGTGCCTTAACTCCTTTAAATGCGACACTTGCGCGCCATTTCGTAAGTGTTCATTCTAAACGGCTTACAACTACCATAACTCCTTTAGATGCAACACTTACAACATTCAAGGGAGAGGCGGGGCAGACTTCGAACGCGATTCCGATCGACTGTGTCCCGTCAGAGGCAACTTATCCAGACCATCTTGCTACGCAGACACTCGAGGGTGCCGACTTGGGAGTACCCGTCGGTACCAATAGATTTAGTACTCCTGTACCGTTGACCCGTCCTGTCCTTCTGCCTAACCTCACAGTGCGGTGACAAACGGCCCGCTCTTCCCTCAGCGAAAACTGAGCGAATGATCGGGCTCGAAAGGTGTGTACCGATACGGAACATCTCCGTAACGCGGGTGTCTTGACTTTCCCGTAGTTCAGGGTAAAGTGTCTCCGGGTGTACGTTCATCCCCGGAGGCACAATGTCCAGGAAACTCGCGGTCGTGTTGTTTGTCATGGTCATTCTCGTGGCGTCGATGGGTTTGAAGACCATCGTTACCGCACACGCAGATGGCTCGGTAATGATGGCAGCAGGATCGGCTCCAGCACCACCGACACCGTATAAAGCCGGAAGTGCACCAGCACCACCGACACCGTATCGCGCCGGCAGTGCACCTGCACCTCCGACGCCCTACTGAGAACCGCGCGGCATCCGCAAAAGCTAGACCAGATCGTTTGCGGAGGCGTGGATCAGGGGCGTAGATCGGCAGGAACGTGCCTGGTCCATTTGCATACTGTGTTTGGTTCCTGGGTCTCCTTTGTGAGGCGGCCGTACTGGTGTGCGCGTACAAACGCCAGGCGATTCGCCGATATTTCCTGCTGAATTTGTATGTGGCCGGTCTAATTGCCTCCGAGATCGGACGCTATAGTTTTCTCGCGCACTTCGGGTTTTCCTCGAAGCAGTATCAATACTTCTACTTTTACTCCGACGCCGTCCTGACGATTTTCCTGTATTTTGCGCTCAGCACACTCTATTCGCACGTCTTCAGTGAACTCCACGCCGAGAAATACGTGAAAATGGGAACAGTTTTGTTGCTTCTGGGCACCTGTCTGTTCACCTACAGCGTCGTGATGCAATCTTCCGCGAAGCTGGTGACGCACTTCGTGGTCGAGTTGTCGCAAAACCTGTATTTCGTCGGCTTGGTACTGACGTATGTGTTGTGGGCGGCAATTCTGAAATTGCGGGAGACGCGCTTGCGGCTTGTTCAAATCGTTCTTTCGCTGGGAATCTATTTCAGTTTGCTCGCGGCTAACTATGCGATTCGAAACCTGTATCCGCCTTTGAGCCAGTTTTCTGTGCCTCTCGTACAGGTCTTTTCCACGTTCCTGCCTCTCGCCTGGGCTTACGCGTTCTGGCGGCTGCCGGAAGACGCAAGACTCGCACCTGCAAGACTGGCGGTGATCCCGCGATGATGGCTGCACTCATTCTCGTGCTGTCGGTTGCGGCATTGCTGCAATTCTTCATTTCCTATTGCCGCTCGTTAATCGCGGCTTCCTCAAAGCAACCTCTGTCCGCCGAAGTTCAGGATGTAACCGGCATCAAGACTGCAGCAACGGGCGAGCAGTTCGCGCGAGTGGTTCAGCTCCTCCAGCTTTGTCCTGATCGCCCCGAAGATCGCAACGGTATCCAGGCGGTCGGAGCGTACTTCAACCTTCTGGGCTTTTTGCGGGCAACGCTAGCGAGGGTGGTACCTTCAATGCTTGCTTGGACGGAGGCGGAACGCGGGCAGTGTGCCTACTTCGCTGCCGTGACGCTCGACAGGCGAATTGCGTTCAGTCGCGACATGTTTGCCCAGCAGATGGAATCGTAGTTCCTCGCACAACTTCCCTGCGTTACGTAAAGTCTTCCCGCTATCAGATTCGCCACCAGAATTTTCAATATTTCCTTGCTTTTTCTCCAACTGTGTTAGCCTGAACGCGTTCCCTCCTCACCGGAGTGGACGCGTCCGCAGCGCAAAAACGACCGGTGACAAAAACCTGTTTGCAGTGTGGCGCCGTACAGCCATCGAACGTACGGGCATGCACCTTTTGTGATTCCACTTTTCTCGTTGAGTCTTCGGCGCACGCGGATTCATGCGCGCCGAAGACGCGGGGAAGCTCCGTCTCGATGCCGACTTCCGGAGCCACACGCTCCGCCAACGAGTCAGGGGCCGAAGAGGCCTGGCGCGGAGAATTGGCGGAAAAACTCCAGGCATATCGCGCACGTCGACGCAAAGTCGCACCCAACCTCGCGCAGGGAAACCTGCCGTTTGAAGAGCGTGCAACTCCGCCGAAAATCACTGCGGTTGTTGCGCTCGACGAGCCCGCAGTGCTTGAAGCTGCTCCACGTGTCGAGGACGAGGATTTTTCGTTCACCATCGCGATCGGACGCAACGCCGCGATGCGCGAAGACTCGCGCATGGTCATTGACGTTTCGGAGCCTCTTGCTTCGCCGGGCAGGGATGGAATGCCGCCCGGGGCAGTCGCCTCGACAGAACAGACGCGGTCGTACCCGGTGGCGTCCATCGAAGAACGCCGGCTCGCAGGACTGATTGACGGGGCATGCCTGCTTTTCGCGTACGGCGGATTTCTGACTTTGTTCGGATCGCTCGGCGGGCAATTCACTTTCAGCAAGCTCAGCGCGGTAGTTTGTGTGACCACGTTCGTGATTGTCTATTTGCAATACTTCGCGCTATTCACAATCTTTGGCGGAACAACACCGGGGATGATGCTTCGCGGCCTGCATGTCGTGGACTTTTCTGGCGACATGCCGACGCCGCGCCAAATGCTTTGGCGGAGCGTAGGCTACATGCTCTCTGCGGGAACGATGTTCATGGGCTTTCTCTGGGCCATGTGGGACGAGGACGGTCTGACGTGGCACGACCGCTTGTCGCAGACCTATCTCGCTCCCGCGCCGGCGGTCACGGACATGGAAGCGACACGCGTCGCGCATAGCCGCTGAATCGATTTGGCCGCGGGCACTCGCACTGGCGAACAGAGTTATCAAACGAATGAACGGGCGATGCGCAGGATCGCTTCTGCGCTTGCGTCTATATCGGCTTCGGTCGTAGCCCACGAAGAAACGCTGACGCGCATCGCTGATTTTCGCTGCCATACGGTTCCGCCGCACCAGCACGTTCCGTCCTCCTGAATGGCGCGGATGATTTTCTGAGTAACCGCCGACTCGCCGAAGGAAACTAGCAACTGGTTGATGACAACGTCGTTGAGCACTTCAAAGCCGGCTTGGCGAAAATGATCCGCGAAGCGCTGGGCATGGGCGCAAGTGCGTTCGATTAAAGAGCGCAGGCCCGCGCGCCCCAATGATTTCAGCGCAGCCCAAAATTCGACGCCGCGCGCGCGCCGGGACGCCTCGGGAGTGTGGTACATCGGCTCGCGTCGCGCTCCACCCTCGAGATACGCGGCGGTCATCGTCATCGCGGACTTCAGGGCCATCCCGTCTTTCACCAGCACGATGCCGCAGTCGTAGCTCGCGTTCGGCCACTTGTGGGCGTCGGTAGCCCAAGAGTCCGCGTGCTCGAGCCCTGCCGTGAGCGGTGCGAACTCCGGAGAGACGCGCGTCCAGAGACCAAACGCGCCATCCACGTGGACCCAGGCGCCCTGCTCATGAGCGCGCCCACAAATTTCAGCGGCGGGATCGAACGCGCCGCTATTTACATTGCCCGCTTGAATGCAGACGATGGTTTTTTCGTTTAGCGGAGGAAGTTTGGCAGCATTCATACGCCCTTGCGCGTCCACCTCGACTCGCTTGACTCGTTTTCTTCCGAATCCGGCGAGGCTTAGAGCTTTAAGAATCGAGGCGTGAACTTCATCACCTACGACGATGTCTATCGGTGGCGCGCCGAACATGCCGTCGTCAGCAACGTTCCAACCCTCGCGCGCAAGAATGGCCTGGCGAGCTGCAACGAGAGCAGTGAAATTCGCTGTCGTCGCGCAAGTAACAAGCCCGCCTTCGCATTCCCGCGGCAAGTCCAAGGCATCGCAGACCCAGCGAAGAACGACGTCTTCGAGTTCCGCTGCCACTGGCGACATAACACGCAGCGCCGCGTTTTGATCCCAAGCCGCAGCGAGCCAGTTTGCCGCGAGGGATGCGGGCAACGTACCGCCCTGCACGAAACCGAAGTAGCGGCCGCCGGTCGAAGCGACTGTAGCGGGAGAGCCAAACTCATCGAGCATCTGCAACACGGAGCCCGCATCCGTCGAAACCGCGGGGAACGGCTCGCGGAATATCGCGAGGTTTGCCAAAGTGGCTTCCGTCGGCGCGACTCGCCGATCCGCAATACCGCGGACGTAATCTCGGGCTCGTGCAGCTGCTTGCTGCAAAAGTTGGTCTCGCCCAGAAAGCTCTTTTGTTCCGGCTTGCGTAGTCATAAATCCTCATCCTAAATGCGTGGCATTGATAACGAAAGGCGCCAGCAATCGGCTGCGCCTTGAATGGCGCGCGCCGTTGCGAACGAAACTAACAGCCTCCCCGTCCACTGAAAGAGCCGAATTGTCTCCGAAGGAGAGGCAGGTCGCGCCTGGATTCGGGGCATCCCCCTGACCCCGGTTCTGTGGTTAACTCCTGGCGGTGTGAATGCAGTCTCCGTTTGGCCGAGGTGAGCGATGAGTACGTGGTTGCAAGACCTGCGGTATGGAGTGCGGATGCTCATCAAAGCGCCGGTGTTCGCCGCGATTGCGATACTGACGCTAGCTCTCGGCATCGGGGCGAACACGGCGCTGTTTTCCGTGGTCAACGGCGTGCTGCTCAACCCGTTGGCGTACCCGCAATCGGGCCAGCTAGTCGCCATCTACGGAAAGAGTCCTGGATTCGAACGAGCGCCCGTAAACTACCCGAACTTCGTCGACTGGCAACGCGGCACCCAGACGTTCGCTTCGATGGCCATCTACCGCAACCAGGACTACAACTTTCTCGGCAAGGGAGAGGCCGCGGAACGGCTGAGCGGTTACATGATTTCGGCGAACTTTTTTTCCACGCTGAAAGTGGCGCCGGTGCTTGGCAGGACATTTCGCGCGGAAGACGACAGATTGGGCGCGGCGCCGGTGGTCATTCTGGGCGGGGGCTTCTGGAAACGAAAATTCGGTTCATCGCTGGATGTGGCCGGTGAATCGATGGTTCTGAATGGCACGTCGTACACCGTCGTCGGCGTCGTTCCGCCGGGATTCACTTTCTACGGACAAGATCGAGATGTCTACACGCCGATCGGACAATGGAATAACGTGTCGTTTCGCGACCGCAAAGTGGACGTGAGCGAGCACGCGCTAGGGCGGTTGAAACCGGGCGTGACCCTGGCGCAGGCGAAGTCGGACATGGACGCTATCGCGCAAAGCCTCGCTGCCGAATATCCGGAAGCCGACAAAGACGAAGGGATCGCGCTCGTTGCGATGAAAGAAGATATCGTTGGAAACGTGCAGCCATTTCTGATTGTGCTGCTCGCGGCTGTGGGGTTCCTGCTGCTGATTGCGTGCGCGAATGTCGCCAATTTACTTCTGGCGCGGGCTTTGGGCCGCGGGCGCGAATTGGCCATCCGCGCGGCCGTGGGCGCGAGTCGCGCACGAGTGATTCGCCAATTGCTCACGGAAAGCATTCTCCTTGCGGCGATCGGCGGAGCGCTCGGCTTGTTGCTCGCTTTCTGGGGCACGAGCGCCGTGCTCGGCGCGCTGCCCGGTGCTTTGCCGCGCGCTAATGAGGTCTCGCTCGACGCGCGTGTACTGCTCTTCACCATTGCTGTTTCACTTCTTGCGGGAATCGTGTTTGGCCTCGCACCGGCGCTGAAGACTTCGCGCGTGGATTTGCAAGAAGTACTGAAGGAGAGCGGCCGCGGAGGCAGCGCCGCGCGGCACCGGCTGCAGGCGTTTTTCGTGGCCGGGGAAGTTGCCATGGCGCTCGTGCTGCTGGTCGGGGCTGGACTGATGGTGCGGAGCCTCGCCGCGCTCTGGAGAGTGAATCCGGGATTCAATCCGAGCCACGCAATTACGTTCGCGTTGTCCATGCCAGCCAACTTGTCAACAACGTCTGCGGAGACGCGGGCGCGGCTGCGCCAGTTCGACTACAAGATGTACGCAGTGCCCGGCGTCGAAGCGGTGTCGGTGACGCTTGGTTCGCGCCCGATGATCCATGATTCGTCAGAGCGTTTCTGGATCGAGGGCCAGGCGAAACCCGCGAATCTCCAGGACATGCCCCAGGCAATGTTTTATCTCGTAGAGGCGGGGTTTCAACGGGCAATGGGAATCACGCTGGAGCGGGGACGCTTCGTCACTGCCGATGACAACGAGAATGCGCCAGTGGTCGTGGATATTGACGACGTATTCGCGCGCGCTTATTTTCCCGACGAAAACCCCGTCGGGAAACGCATCCACCTGGCGACGTTCAATACGACGGCAGAAATCGTCGGCGTGGTGGGGCACATTAAGCAGTGGGGACTGGACGCTGATCGGAAAGGAGCGGTCGAAGCACAATTCGAATATCCCTTCATGCAGCTTCCTGAAAAACTCATGCCGTTGACGGCGGACGCTGTGGCGGTCGTCCTGCGTACGGAAGGAGACCCCACGGTAGTCATGGACTCGGTCCGGCGGGCCGTGTCGGAGCTCGACCCGCGGGAAGTCATTTACAACGTTCAGACGCTTGGCGAAGTAGTATCGCGCTCGTTTGCAGCGCGGCGGCTTTCCATGATTCTGCTCAGCGTATTTGCGGCACTGGCGTTGCTATTGGCATGTGTGGGAATCTACGGCGTGATTTCGTACGTCGTCGGCCAGCGCACGCACGAAATTGGAGTCCGTTTGGCGCTAGGAGCACACGGCAAGGATGTTTTGCGGCTGGTTATGGGGCAGGGCGTCGGAATGGCGCTGACCGGCGTGGCGATTGGCATCGGCGCGGCGCTGGGTCTGACGCGGCTGATGGCCAACCAACTCTTCGGCGTGAGCGCGCATGATCCGCTGACATTTGCCGGGGTAGGAGTGCTGCTGATTGCAGTCGCGGCTGCGGCGTGTTACGTCCCCGCGCGACGCGCGATGCGTGTGGACCCAATTGTGGCGCTAAGGCACGAGTAGTCTTCGACGATCAGCGGCGCGAAGCGAATTCAGGCGAGTAAACATCGCACTGAAAAGAGGGGCCAGCGGCACGCGCGTTATTTCTTGACGATTTCGTCGGACGCAATTTTGCCGTCGCGAATAAAAATGATGCGGTGAGCGTGCTGCGCGATGTCATGTTCATGCGTCACAAGAATGATGGTGTTGCCTTGGCGGTAGAGATTCTCGAAAAGCCCCATGATTTCCTCGCCGGTTTTCGAGTCGAGGTTGCCGGTAGGTTCGTCGGCGAGAACGATGGACGGCGAATTCACCAGCGCGCGGGCGACGGCGACGCGTTGGCGCTGGCCGCCGGAAAGCTCGTTGGGCTTGTGCATCATGCGGTCCATCAAGTCCACGCGTTGGAGAGCCGACTTCGCTTTTTCAATGCGTTCTTCGGAGGGCGTGCCGTTGTAGATCAACGGCAGCTCGACATTGTGGAGCGCGGTGGCGCGCGGCAGAAGATTGAAGGTCTGAAAGACGAAGCCAATTTCTTTGTTGCGAATATACGCCAGTTCGTCGTCGTCGAGATCGCTGACGAGACGCCCAGCGAGCCAATATTTGCCGGAGCTCGGTGAGTCCAGGCAGCCGATAAGGTTCATCAGCGTGGATTTTCCGGAGCCGGAGGGTCCCATGATGGCAACGTATTCGCCTTTGCGGATTTCGAGATCCACGCCCCGAAGCGCATGGACCTGTTCCGAGCCCATTTCGTAGACTTTGGCGAGGCCTTCGGTCTTGATTACCAGACCCGAGCTGACCAAATCCTCGCGATACGACTCCGATGTTGTTGTCTCGACTGGCATCCGGCGTTCCTTTTGAATCTGGTGCGACGTCAGCTCTGCTGATCGTCCTGCTTCTTGGGTGCGGAGTTGTCGACTTTCACGCTGGCTTCCGGCTTGAGCGTCCTAAGCGCTTTGTAGCTGCCGACCACAATCTCATCTCCGGTTTGCAGACCCTTGGTGACCTCAATGTCGGTCACACCGGTAATTCCGGTTTCGACAGGACGGAAGAAGGCCTTCTTTCCGTTCACGACGAATACGCCCTGAATCTCATCTTTTTTGGGATCACCGGCAGCTGCTGGCGGAGGAGCAGCCAGCGTGACGCCGGATTCGCCGCGTCCCTTGGCATTCTTGGCGGCTTCTTCGAGATCCTTGCGCGTGCGTACCGCGAGCGCCTGAATGGGAATGGCGACCACGCCCTTCTTTTCGGCGGTCGTGATTTTGGCGGTCGCTGAGAGCCCCGGCCGTAGGTTGTCCGGTGGATTCTCCAAAGTTACGACGACCTTGAAATCCTTTGCTTCCTGAGTGCTGGTCGTCGATTGGGTGGTGGCCAAACCGGAACTGCGCAGCGTGGCCTGCGATCCGATTTCGGTTACCTTGCCCTTGAGTATCTTACCGGGCAGTGCGTCAACCGTGACGTCCGCCTGCTGGCCCATCTTGATATTGACGATGTCAGTCTCGTCCACCTTCACTTCCGCCGTCACCGTGGACATGTCCGAAAGCGTCATCAGGAAGCTGCCGTTGGTGTTGGTAATCCCAGGAACCACATAGTCTCCTACTTTTTCCGGCAGATAACTCACGATGCCATCGATGGGTGAGGTGTAGATCGTTTTGCTTAGAATATCTTTTTGACGCTTCTCCACCGCCTCGTTTTGGCCCAATTGCGCACGCGTTTGCTCGAGTTGCGCCTTCATGGAGAGCACTCTTGCGCGGGAAGAGTCTACAGTCGCGGCCGCGGCATCGTAGGTGGTTTTCCGCTGGTCGAAGTCCTGCTTGGGGATCAAACCATCCTTGTAGAGACCCTGCCCGCGCTCCCAATCAAGCTTGGCCTTTTCCATGTTCGCTTGCTGCATAATCAGGTCCGACTGTGCCGCTTGATAGCTTGCTTCTGCCGACTGTATGGCCGCTTCCGCGGAATTGATCGCTGCCCCTTGCGCCTGCACGTCCGCGCTGGCCTGTACGTTGTCTTGCAACAAGAGCTTATCGCCCTTCTTGATGTGGTCGCCTTCCTTGACCAAAATTGCCGTAATGCGGCCAAATCCTTGTGCTGTCACGTTTGTGTAAGTGGTCGGCTTGATTTCACCGGAAGCGGTGACCAAGGACACCAAGTCGTCTTGCGTGGCCACTTTGGCTGTTTGAACCGTCACGACGCCCTTATTCGCCTGGGTTACGCTGAATCCTACTATCCCGCCTAACACGGCTACGACCACGAGCCCGATAACAACCTTTTTCCACGTCTTCATTCGATTCCTCTACTATCCACCCTCAACGGGTTCTACCCACCGTCCCCCTAGTAGACGAGATTGCGGGGGACACAATTACGAGCTCCGTACCGACCGCTACCTTAATTACGCCCTTCCAAGTCGAAATGTTTCGCCGCTGGAAAAGGGGTTCTGCGGGGGTTTGCTCGCTTGCCGCCGGAGCCATTAATAGCCGCTTGGCTGGGCTATACCGTGCAATCTCAATGAGATATGCGCGATGCTCGTCTCTATTGTAGTGTCAAATCTGGACTATGGGAAGAAATCTTCCCACGTCCTATCCGTAGACGCTGAGACAACCCGACCTACGAGATTGGACGCCGCCGGCGACATTTTGTTTCCCGGAGGTATCGCTTGCGGCGGATTCGGCCATACAGCCCTTCGAGGTAGGACGCCGCGAGCGAGGCCAACGATGATCGTGTTTAACGCAAAGAACCGGAAGGCACGGCGACGCGCGGCGCCCTTAGCCGCCGTTCACCCCGCTGAGGAACCCGCCGAGATGCGCGGCAGCGACAACCACGACTACGGCAAACGATTCTACGACGACTCGGAAGCCCGAGGTGGTAGCTTCGGGGTTGCGTCGCAGCTTTCGGTGCATTAGCCAGATCGCCCAAATCAACAATGTGCTTAACCACCCGAGGACCATGTGCATCAACAGGATGCCCTTCAGCTTCTGGCCTTCGAGAGCCCACCGCCAGGCAAGCAGGCCGGTGACGACCGCGCAGACGCTCGCCATCGCGGCGCACGTGAAATTGAAATAGGCGGCAGCGGAAAACGCGGCGTTTTTCTTGCGTAGCGCGACGAAATCAAACAGCACGCCGGCAAGAAACAGGGCGATGGGGAAGTGAATCACGACGACGTGCTGCGCGTGCTTTGCGAGAAGCACGGACTGAAGATCGAACGGATTGATGGTCATCGGAGGCTCACTGCACGTTGACCTTTCCCGTCATCTTCGGATGGATCGAGCAGAAGTACGGATAGGTGCCGGGCTTGGTGAACGTGAACGAGAATTTTTCGTCGGTATCGAGAACTTTGGACTTAAACGTTTTTGCATCGTCGCTGCTGACGACCGTGTGCGGAATGTCGTCGCGATTGATCCAGGTCACGGTGGTTCCGACGGGAACGGTCAGCGTGGCGGGGCCGAAGCTGAAATTGTCAATTTTCACTTCGCTCGTGGCTACCTTCCCTTGCGCTGCATGTGCGAGACGAACTTCAGCGGCTCTCACAACGGAGATTCCGAGTGCCAGCGCCGCTAGAACTACGGTTACGAACGCAGCTCTTCTCATTGCTTATGTTTCCTTCCTTCGTTGCAAAGTAAACCGAGTTGTTGTTGCTTGGCTCGAGATAGAGAATGTTTACGCGAGGGTCGAATCAACGACGCCCAGCGCGTGCTGTCCTTGCACGTATTTCACATCGGTGATGCCCAGCACGCTTTTGAGCTGCTCCGCGGGAACTTTCATCGGCCCCGGGGAATCCGCCTTGCCCGGCTGCGGTTGCGGAAAGGCCGTGGAAGCCGCTGTGTGAAACGTGACGTTGCCTTCAACCTTCTGCATCGTCTGGTGGATATGACCGTTGAGGACGGTGACGGAGCCGAATTTTTTCAGGTACGAGAGCGCCTGCGCGCTGTCTTCCGTGGCCCAACCCCATTCGGGATACACGGACCACAGGGGAATATGCGCGAAAACAACGATGGGTGCGCTGTGCTTTAGATGTTTGACGTCATTCTCCAGCCACTCCAACTGATCGCGCCCGAGCGCCCCGAGTCCTCCGGCCTTGAGATTCAACACATTCACCAGGCCGACAAAATGCACGCCGTTTTTGTCGAAGCTGTACCAGCCGGAGCCGCGCGCTTTTCGTCCGAAACGTTCGAGAAACTGCTTTCCATCGTCGTTCAGCACGTCGTGCTCTCCGGGGACGTAGAAGATTTCTTTCGGCTTGGCGCCTTTAAGAATTTGCTCGACGGCGTCAAATTCCTCCGGCTTTGACAAATGGCTGATGTCGCCGGTGTGCAAAATGAATTCGGGCGAACCAGGCAACGCGTTGATTTTTTCGACGGCCACTTGCAGCGTGCCGGCAACGTCGGGATTTGCGGCCTTGTTGAAGCCCATGTGACTGTCGCTGATTTGTACGAAGCCGAAATCTCCGGCAGCTTCCTTTGCGCCGATGCCCGAAAGATTGCTGAGACTGTAGGAATTCAGCACGCCGCCTTTGATCACGCAGAAGGCCCCGGTGCCCGCCCAGGCCATACATTTGAGAAATCCGCGGCGGTCGACGCCGTCGTGATTGTGGTCGTGCAGGATTTCATCGCCATTCTTCTTCGACATTTTGCTTCTCCAGATCCATTACGAGTGGCCGCTCGCAGCGCGTCTCGAATAGGAATTCGGAATGCGCG
>Ga0209166_10000091_pt1 | contig 120103 bp, 96 predicted proteins | sample Coa_R1_3_FD_187151 | JGI IMG/M metagenome (GOLD analysis project Ga0209166, IMG submission 187151) | Surface soil microbial communities from Centralia Pennsylvania, which are recovering from an underground coalmine fire - Coalmine... | ecosystem: Environmental > Terrestrial > Soil >... | reverse complement strand
CTCACTGCGGTCATTCGGGTCACGTATTTTCGCGCCTCCAGAGCACAGCATCTCCGAAACTAGAAAAACCTCAAAGCATACCCCGTCACGGCCATTCAGTATACCTTGTCGTCAAGGGATAATTACCAGGTCAGATGTCACATGTGGGCTGTGGAAAAAGAGCGATGGGGGCGTTATTGCTGAGAGCAAGAAGGTTGCAAGAGTGTGCTGAAGAAAAAAAACGCACGCGGCCGGGGCCGCGTGCGTTTAGTGATTTGGGGAAGGCCGCTTAGAACTTAACCTTGGCCCCGATCTGGACGGTACGGGGATCGTGCCATCCGGTTACGGTGCCGTAAGCCGAGTCGTTGATTCCTGTATCAATCGAGCTGGGGCTGCCGTGATTGAAGGTGTTGAAAGTCTCCAACCGGAGTTGCAGGGAAGCCTTCTCGCCGAAGTTGAAGTTCTTCATCAGAGAAGTGTCCCAGATCTGATAGCCCGGTCCGAGAAACGCGCCCGGACGAGAGCTACCAAAGTGGCCGACAGCGGCGGTAAATGCTGCGGTGTTAAACCAGTTCAAGACCGACTTGGGACCATTGGGATTGCCGACTTGGTCCGGCCGGATGTAAACGGAATCGCCTGGGCGGGTCATGCCAAGGCCGCCAGGCATTCCAGCAAGGGCCCAGGGATCGCTGCCTTGTGTAACGATCTGCGATTGACCCGATTGGATAGTCACGATACCCGAAAGCTCCCAGCCACCGAGCAAGTAACCGAGGCCTCGGCTGCCGTGGAATGGGAGATCGTAGACGTAATTGGCTACGAACATTTGGGGAGTGTTCAGCACCGAGGGTCCATAGCTCTGCTTCAAATCGTAGGTGTTATACGCAGACAATCCGCGGTCATAAGGATTGGTGGTCAGCAGCTTCGACCAGGTGTAAGCGATACCGGCGCTTAGCCCCTTGGTGAAGTGCCGATTCAAGGAAACCTGGAGCGAGTTGTAGTTGCTGGTATAGAAGGGGACGCGGGCATTGATCGCGCCATAGCCTATGAAGGGGCGAATGGCATTCACGTCTGCCGCGGGATTGGCCACACGATCAGCCACGGTCGGCTGATTCATATCGATATCGCCAAGCAGGTGCGTGCCCTTGGTGCCGACATAACCAACTTCAAGCACGGTGCCGGCCATGATCTGGTGTTGAACCGAGAGGTTGTAGTCCTGGTAGCTTGGGACCTTAAAGGTAGGCAATCCGGTGCTCGTCAGGGCGGCAGGACCAGTAGGCACTGCCCCAGGAGTTCCGCCCAGCGGATTGTCGAAGAGATTCAAGCTAGAGGAACTGTCGTTGTTGACGGTCGTGGTCTGAACGAGTGGCGGGTCGGCGAAGGCATTTTGCTCCCAGATGCCATTCAGTGTGCGGTCGAAGAAGATTCCATAGCCGGCACGAATCGCCCACTTCCCGTCTCCGAACGGATCGTATGCCAAACCGAAGCGGGGACCCCAATTCTGGTTGGAATTCGGGTTGATTCGGCTGCCGAACGGGGAACAGGAGACCTGCGATGAAATTGCCTGTGCGGCGGCGCAAGCGGCTCCCTTGGGGAAGATGATGCCGTTGGTGTAGGTGGCGGCATTGAATGGGGCTGCCCCAGTGCCATCGGCAAGGATCGTTGGGGCAAGGGTAGGATTGAAGAGCGCGGGATCGAAGTTGTTCAGTGTGTTGTTGCTATCCGTGGGCGACGGGAAGTAGCTGTAGCGAACTCCCAAGTTTAACGTCAGGCGGGATGTAATTTTCCAATCATCCTGCACATACCATTCGAAGTTCGTATAGCGAAGATGCGGGATGGTGTCTTTGTTGGGCTGGCTGTAGGAGTCTGCCTGGCCCAGCAAGAAGTTGGCGAATGCGTCATTCCCATTTGTATTCGTGAAGTTGAAACTAGCGACTCCGCTCGAGGCATTTTCGGTCTTCTGCATCCACATCGCGGTGAAGCCGAGGCGGATGGTGTGGTTGCCATGCTGGAGGGAGAGATTGTCGAAGATGTTGTGGTCTATGTTGCGCTCGAAATAGGGTCCAACGCCGTTTCCCAGTCCGGTATAGCCTGAGATACTCGCATTGGGGGCTCGGCCATAGGGATCAGGATAGGCAGTATTGTTGGTGAGTTGGCTCGTGAAGGAGGGCGAGTTGGCCAGTGCACCGGTCAAATCGGCATTGATTGCACCCCATGAATCCACGAATTCCACTTCGTTCACGACGCGCGGGTTGATGTTAGCGGTTGCGTTGATAACGAGATTGCGTCCGGGCGCGTTTACGGAGGTGTTTTCGACTCCTGGATAATTGCCTCCGCCCCACAACGAGAAGGGGAAATTCTGCGGGACTTTATCCTGCATGTAACGCGCGTAGATTCGAAGTTTGTCACCCACGTTCTGGTCAAGGCGAATGATGTCCTGGCGGAAGTTGTTCAACTGGCTGTAAGGAACGATCAGCAGGCCGGAATTGTTCGCATACTTGGAGATGAACGAGTTCACATAGGCCGTCGCATTCGCACTAAAGCACGATGGGTTGATCGTATTGGTACCGGCTCCGCAGCCTGCAGGCGCCACCACGATGGGAGTGGCAAACGTTCCAGCGACCTGAGCCGGCGTCGGAACGTTAACGGTGGCGGTTTGGGGGAGGCTTGCTTTACGCCATTCCTCTGACCAGAAGAAGAAAGTCTTGTTCTTCACAGGATGATAGACCTTCGGAACGAAGAGCGGTCCACCGATGGTGAATCCGTAATCGTTGTAGCGCTCAATGGGGGTTGGATTGGTCTGCCAGGTGCCCTGGCCTAAGGCGATGGCCTCGCGATCGCCAAAGGTGTTTGCGTTGTAATAATTGTTGCGATTGAACTCATAGGCGCTGCCGTGAAAATGGCTGGTTCCAGACTTGGTGGCGACTACGACCTGCCCGCCACCGCTGCGGCCGAAAGCCGCGTCGTAATTGCTGCGCTCCAGAGTGAATTCCTGGATGGCGTCGATTCCAGGCGTGTTGAGCAGCGTGCCGTTGGAACCGCTGTCATTGATGTCGCCACCGTCAACGCTCCAGTTGTTGGCGCCTGTGCGCGCACCGTTAATCGAGATCGAGGTATTGTTCTGCAGGCCGAATCCGACTTTATCGGGTAACTGGTTGGCAACGCCCGGTTGCAGCAGCACCAGTTGCTCAAAGTTGCGGTTGTTCAACGCCAGTTCGCGTACTTGCTCGCCGGTAACCGTTCCAGACTGTTCAGCAGTGGTGGTCTGGATGGGCGTGTTCTCGGCCGTGACCTCGATGCGCTCGCTGACTTGTCCGGCTTTGAGTTGCACGTCGAGAGAGTGTTTTTCGGCAACGTTGAGGACGACATCGTTCGCGATGAATGTCTGAAACCCCGCATTGCTGACGGTGACGGTGTAGCGGCCGGCGGGCAGATTGGTGATGTTGTAGTTGCCGGCGCTACCGGTGACCACGCTGCGCACGTCGGTATTGGTGTCGTTGTTATGGACGAGAACGGCGGCGCCGGGCACAAGAGCTCCCGAGGGATCGGTCACGGACCCGGTGAGGGTGGCGCCCAGTTGCTGAGCCGTCGCGATCGTCGAAAGACTCCATAGCACGAGCGAAAGGGCGAAGACTAGCGCGAAGAATCTGCGCGCCGCTCGATTTTGACCTGCGAAATTCGATACTTGCTTCATCTGACAGCCTCCAGGGCAGTGCTTATACGGGGTTCGCCAGGAGCGGCACAAACCGCTCTAATACAATCCGACTATGCTATATAGCACATCGATGACGATGGTCAAGAAGAAAATGAATAAAAGATAAAAATCCCTGAATCCGGCCTTCCAAGGGCGCTCTATATCAGAGTGCAGGCAAGGAGTGAACCGGGGGTTTCAACAAAACAACAGCGGGCTGTGGATAACCTGTGATTACGATCACAACCTCAGAGCGGAACCGTTGCCCATGCAAGTCTGACACCCGACCGGGTGTGAGACGGCCATGAAACTGCTGTATAGCAACCCAGCCTTGTTCGCAGGATTGATTCCGGGGAGGAGCAGTTTAAGCTTTACATATGGGCCGAATTAAGCTATATAGCACACGAAGGTTGTTTTGCAAGCCGTGAGGCAAGTGCAGGAGAGCTGACGCAAGGTCGCTAGAGCAGGCAGAATGGCCGAAAAGTGTTCATTCTGCTGCCAGGGATCATAGAAACGCGCCAAGGGTCTGGCCGGGAAACAGGTCCATGTCGGGAAATCATCGCAACGGTACACCAGTCTATAAACGAATCCAGAAGGCCATCCGCACCCGCATCGAAGGGGCAGAGTTGCACCCTGGGGATCCGGTTCCTTCTGAGCGGGAATTAGCGAAAACCCACAAAGTCAGCCTGATGACCGCACGGCACGCTCTGGCAGGGCTGGAGCGGGAAGGCCTGGTGGAGAGGCGGCGCGGCGCGGGCACGTTTGTAGCGGCGCCCAAAATTCATTTTAACAAATTGATGAGCTACACGGAGCACATGTCGAGCCGGGGACTGAATCCCCGTTCCCAGGTGCTACTGGCAAAGATTGTGGAGCACGATGCCGAAGTGGCAGCGCGATTGGCGTTGCCGGCGACGAGCGCATTGGTAAAGATTGAACGTTTGCGCGAGACGGGAGACGAACCGTTCGCGCTGGAGACGTGTTACCTTCCGGCAAAGGAATTCGCGGACTTGATCAAAGTGCCGCTGGGAAGAACTTCGCTATTCGGGACTTTGAGTCAGGAGTATGGGGTGGAGCTGGCCTACGCGGACGAAGAGGTGGATGCAACAACCGCGGAGGCGAACGTCGCCGAATTGCTGGGAGTGCCACGCGGGGCGTCGGTGCTACGCATTCGGCAAGTAATCTATTCCACCAAGGGCAAGGCGACCATCTACGGAGTGGGGTTTTACCGCTCCGAACGGCATACGCTATTCATTCGGCGCTTCCGCTGAAGTTTCCTGAAATCCTGCAGAACTAGTTGGGATGAGTCCCTGGTAAAGGGCCATGCCTACGACTGCGTCGACACCGATGGCGTGGAGGTCGTCGATTTCCTGTTGCGAGCGAATTCCGCCGGCGGCGATGAGTTGGCGCGCGGTCGCTTGCCGCAGAGGGCGAATGACTTCGTGCGGAAAACCTTGCAGAAGGCCCTCGCTATCTACGTGCGTGTAGAGGAAAGCGCCGCAGAAATGGCCCAGGGCTTGGAGCATCTCCAACGGAGTCACAGCGGTTTGCTTGCGCCAGCCGTGGATGGTGACGCGGCCCGCGATGGCATCGAGCGCGAAGACCAGGCGTTCGGGTCCGAGGGAGAGGGCGAGTTCGTGGGCAAAGGCAAGGTTGAGATTGCCGTCGGTGAATAAGGCTGAGCCGATGATCACGCGGCGCGCACCTGCTGCGAGCGCTTGCTGCGCGGCGTTGAGGGAGCGGATGCCGCCTCCGAGTTGACACGGGAGACGACGGGCGATCTGGGTTGCCAGCAACGTGTTGTTGCCGGTGCCAATGGCCGCGTCGAGATCGATAAGCTGGATGAGGGGATAGTGCTGGAAGCGGCGGATCCAGGGCTCGGGATCGTCGAATTCGAGCGCTTTCTTTTTTCCCTGAACGAGTTGAACGATCTTGCCACCCATCAGGTCGATCGAGGGGATCAGCATGGCCACCTCACGGGAATTCCCTCGGAACCGAGACTTTGCTTGAGATCGGCGAGGCGGCTGAATCCGTAATGGAAGATGGAAGCGGCGAGGGCGGCATCGGCATGGCCATGGCGAAAAACATCGACAAAATGCGCTGGGCCGCCTGCGCCGCCGGAGGCGATGACGGGGATGCGGACGGAATCGGCGACGGCTCGGGTGAGATCGCAATCGAAGCCTGCGCCGGTGCCGTCGCGATCCATCGAGGTGAGAAGAATTTCACCCGCGCCCCGGGCTTCCGCTTCCCGCGCCCAGGCCACAGCATCCCGGCGGGCGACAGTTCGGCCGCCGTGAGTGAAGGCTAGCCAAACTGGAGCGTTCACGCAGCGCTTGGCGTCGATAGCAACAACCACCGCCTGAGAGCCGAAGCGCTGTGCGATTTGGGTGATCAAGTCGGGATGGGCGAGGGCCGCTGAGTTGATGCTTATCTTGTCGGCACCGGCGGAGAAAACGGCGGCGGCATCGTCGAGGGTACGAATGCCTCCGCCAACTGTGAAGGGAATAAACAACTGGCGCGCGGCGCGCTGCACGGTGTCGAGGAGAGTGGCCCGGTTCTGGCGGGCGGCGGAGATGTCGAGCATGACGATTTCGTCGGCGCCGGAGTCGCTGTGGGCCTTGGCTAATTCAGGGGGATCGCCGGCGTCGCGGAGATTCGAAAACTGCACGCCTTTGACGACGCGTCCGGCGTCGACGTCGAGGCAAGCGATGACGCGTTTGGTCAACATATCAGAGGGCACAGAAATTCGAGAGTAGTTGCAGACCGGTTTCGCCGGATTTCTCGGGATGGAACTGGACTCCGAAAAGATGATCGCGCTCGACTGCTGCGGCGAATGATCCGCCGTAATCGCAACAGGCAACCGTCACTTCGGAGATGGGCGCGTGAAATGAGTGCGTGAAATAGACGTAAGAAGACGACGGGACGTTTTGAAAGAGGCGGGAAGAAGAATCAATCTGCAGAGAGTTCCAGCCGACATGAGGCGATTTGACGGTCGCGGGAAAGCGTTGGCATTCACCGGGGAATAATCCGAGTCCGGGAGTTTCGGGAGATTCGGCGCTGCGGGAAAACATCCACTGCATGCCGACACAGATACCGAGAAATGGGACGGCGCGGGCGATGGCGTGTTGAATGGCGTCCTGCAGGCCGGTGCGTGCGAGGGATGCGGTGGAGGCGAAGTGGCCGACGCCGGGGAGGACGATCTTGGCCGCGCTGGAGAGTTGGGCGGGGTCGGAGGTAATGACGCAATCCTGGCGCAAGTGGTCGAAGGCCTTTTTTACCGAGACGAGGTTGCCGGCGCCGTAGTCGACGATGGCGATCATCAGAGCAATCCTTTCGTGCTGGGCAGGAGGCCGATCATTTGCGGATCGCGCCAGCAGGCGGCGCGGACGGCGCGGGCAAAGGCTTTGAAGAGAGCTTCAATTTTGTGGTGGCTGGAGCGGCCATAGAAGACGCGCGCGTGCACGTTGGCGTGTGCGCCGCGGGCGAAGCCCTCGAAGAAATCATCGACCAGTTCGGATTGCAGATCGCCGACGAGGCGGGTGCGGACTGTGGTGTCGGTGACGGAGGCGGTGCGGCCGCAAAAATCCACGGCGGCCATGCCCAGAGTTTCGTCCATCGGCATGAGAAAGTATCCGGCGCGAAGGATGCCGCGCTTCGAGCCGAGGGCTCGCTGGAAGGCCTGTCCGAGGACGATGCCGACGTCTTCGACCGTGTGGTGCTGGTCGACATCGAGATCGCCGCGGACGTTGAGGTTGAGGTCGAAGCCACCGTGATGGGCGAACAGTTCGAGCATGTGATCGAAGAAGCGGATGCCGGTGGAAACCTGGTATTTGCCGCGTCCTTCGATGGTCAGGGAGAGTTGAATCTGGGTCTCTTTCGTGACGCGTTTGATGCGGGCGTTTCTCATCAGCGCGGCGCTCCTGACGCGATGCCTAGCTCCTCGAAAGTTTCTTGTAGAGCCTGGAGCAGGCGGACGGTGTGGGCGTGCGGGCCGAGCGTGATGCGGACACAGCCCTGGCAGCCGTGATCGGCGGAACGATCGCGCACCAAGATGCCGCGGCGCCGCATGTGCTCGACGAATTCTGCGGAGTCGGTGGCGGAGGAGCCGATGCGTGCCAGAACGAAGTTGGCCTGGCTGGGCCAGAAATGAATTCCTGCGGCTGAGAGCGTGCGTTCCAGAAGTGCGCGCGCTTGCAAAACTTCGGTGACGTATTGCTGGATGTAGGGTTGATCTGCAATTGCCTCCGGCAGACAGGCGAGGGCGATGGCATTGACGTTGTAGGGGGAACTCACGCGGCGCACGGAGCGCAGGGGCTCGGCGTTACCGATTAAAACGCCGATGCGGAGTCCGGCCAGGCCGTAAGCTTTGGAGAAGGTCCGGGCCACAAAGAGGTTGGGAAAATCGCGCTGCGCGCCCAAGATGGTTTGGCCGTAGAACTCGAAATAGGCTTCATCGATCAGCACGGCGCCCTGGGGAGCGGAGTGCGCGATCTGCAGCAGATCCTGGGGCGCGGCTACGGTGCCGGTGGGATTGTTGGGGTTGGCGATGGCGATGAGGCGAGTACGGGCGGTGATCGCGGTGGTTATGGCCTCCGTGGGAAATTGAAAGGTCTGGCTTAGTGGCACGCTGATGACCTGCGCTCCGGCGGCCATGGCGTAGATCCGATACATGGAGTAGGTGGGGACCACGATCAAAGCTTCGTCACCGGACTCGAGATAGGTCTGGCACAGCAGGTGGATTGCTTCATCTACGCCGTTGGTCAGCAGGACTTCGGCAGGCGTCACGCCCAGAAAATCGGTGACTGTGGCTTCGACAGGCTCGCGTTCCGGATACCTGGCGAGTTGTTCGAGATCGGAGCGGCGCAGGCATTCGAGAACACGGGGCGAGCACCCGATGGTGTTTTCGTTGAAATCGAGGCGGAGGCCCTGGCGTCCCGCTAGCGGCGGGTGATAGGAGGGCAAGGTCCGCACTGCTTCTCGTGGCCTAAGCATGGCCGCACCTCAAGCGAATGGAATTGGCATGCGCGGGTAAGCCCTCTGCCTTGGCCAGGCACTCGATGGCGGGAGCAAGTTTCCGGAGGCCTGCTTTGGAAACTTGCTGCACGGTGATGACTTTCACGAAATCGAGGACACTGAGCCCGCCGCGGAAGCGGGCCTGCGCAGCGGTGGGCAGAACATGGTTGGGACCGGAGGCATAGTCCCCGGCGGCCTGCGCGGAATAATCTCCGACGAAGATGGAGCCCGCATTGCGAATGAAGGGCAAGTCCGCGGGCTCAATCGTGATGTGCTCGGGAGCGAGCCAGTTGGCCCAGTCACGCGCCTGTTGCCGCGAGGCCGCGATCAGGATTGCGCCGCGTTTTCGGAGCGACTGTTGCGCGGTGGGATTCGCTTCCGCCTGGCGCGTCACAGACTCGCTTACGACCCGGGCCAGCCTGCGAGACGTAGTCAGAAATAACGCGAGCGCCTGCACGTCGTGCTCAGCCTGAGCTACCAGATCGGATGCAATGAATTCGGGATTGCCGGAGTCGCTGACGATGAGGGCCTCGGTTGGTCCGGCGAGAAAATCGATGGCGCAATCGAAGGAGACGATTTTCTTGGCGGCTGTGACGTAGACGTTTCCGGGGCCAACAATCTTGTCCACGCGAGGAATACTTTCCGTGCCGTAGGCGAGGGCGGCAACGGCCTGTGCTCCTCCGATGCGGTAGAACTCCTGGACTTCGAGCATGGCGGCTGCCGCGAGAACTTGTGCGGATGGCTTGGGCGATACGATGCGGATATTCTTCACGCCTGCGACCTGAGCCGGAATGACGGTCATCAGTACGGTTGAAAGGAGGGGATAACGTCCCCCGGGCACGTAGCACCCGACGGATTCGAGTGGTTGTACGATTTGGCCCAGGGAAACGCCGTTGTGCGGACGCTTCCACGACCGTGGCTTCTGCCAAGTGCAGAATCGTCGGATGTTGGCGGCCGCCTCACGCAGGGCCGCTCGTAATGAGGGCGCCAGAGAAGCCCACGCGTCAGCCATCTCCTGCTCAGAAACTCGCAACGATTGGCCCGGAGCTAAGCCGTCCCACTTCTGGGAATAACGACGGAGAGCACGGTCTCTTTCACGCCGAACAGCCATGACGATGCGGCGGACTCGCGCTTCGAGGGCAGCGAAATCGTTTTCGCGTGCAGCCAGGCGCTCCACCAATGCTGCCGCTTCCCTTCCCGAAACGATCCGCATCACAGCACCACCTTGTTCAGCGGATACTCGACGATTCCCTGCCCTCCGGCCTCTTTGAGGCGCGGGATCACTTCCCAGGCCGCGCCTTCGTCAATGACGGTATTCACAGCCAGCCAATCCTCATCGCTCAGGTGAGAAATGGTCGGCTTCTGCAGCGCGGGAAGGACGGCCAGCACGCAGGGAAGTTTTTCTTTGCGCACGTTGAGCATCAGGCCGACACGGTCCTGGGCTTCCATCGCTCCCTGCAGCATGAGGGCAAGATTGTCGATCTTGCGGCGCTTGTCACGGTCTGCATACGAGCACTGGTTGGCAATCAGCTGGGTGTTCGACTCGAGCACGGTTTCGAGAATGCGCAGCCGGTTTGCCTTGAGCGAACTGCCGGTTTCCGTCACCTCGACGATCGCGTCGGCAAGCATGGGCGGCTTGACTTCAGTGGCGCCCCAGGAGAATTCGACGCGGACATCGACGCTCTTGGCCTGGAAGTAGTCACGCGTGACCTTCACCAGTTCCGTAGCGACGATGCGGCCGGAAAGATCCTGAGCGCGCTGGGCGGGCGAATCTTCCGGCACGGCAAGCACCCAGCGGACCTTGCCACGGCTGCGCTTGGCGTAGATCAGGTCGCTCACGGTTACAATTTCCAAGCCGCTCTCGACGACCCAATCGAGGCCGGTCAATCCCGCATCGATGGCGCCATGCTCGACATAACGGGCCATCTCCTGGGCGCGAATGAGCATGCAGTCGATCTCGGGATCGGCGGTGGTGGCGAAGTAGGAGCGGCCGTTGGTGTAAGCAGGAAGCCCGGCGCGCGCGAACAACTGGAGTGTCGCCTCCTGCAAGCTGCCTTTGGGAATTCCGATGCGCAGCTTCATCGCGCCTCCTGGTTGGCGGCCTGGGTCGCATTCAGCGGAATCTCTTCGGTGAAGCAGGAGCGGGTGCCGCGATGGCAGACCACACCGGCGCCTTCCACTTCGACCTGCAAAAGCAAAGTGTCGCGGTCGCAGTCGGTGAGGGCGGAAACAATGCGCAGCCGGTTGCCCGAGCTTTCGCCCTTGGTCCAGAGCTGGCCGCGGGTGCGGCTAAAGAAGGTTACATATCCCAGTTCCAGGCTACGTTCCAGCGCCTGAGGATTCATGAAACCGACCATCAGCACTTCGCCGGTACCCGCGTCTTGCACGACCGCGGGCAGCAGCCCAGTCATTTTTTGGAAGTCAAGTTCCGCACGCATATGCTTGATCCTTTCGAGAAAAACAAAAAGCCCGCTGAGCGATTCGCCTCAGCGGGCCTGATTCCTGAAGAGTGCTTTGGGAATTATGTCTGCAATCTCAGGTGCACCCCGCCGACACGCTGTGCGCGTGATGATGATGATGATGGCGGTGATGAACACGGGATGACATTGATCAAAGACTAAGGGCACCGGAGCATGAGGTCAATGAATTTCAGCGCAGCGAAGGAACGCATTTTTCGATGCAGACGATCAGAATTTTGGCGGGGACGGCGGAAATCGCAGAGCCGGTCTAATCCTTGTCGGGCCGTTTCGGCTTGCGTTCGCTAGCCGTTTTGCTAGACTTTTTGCCGTTCTTTCTTCCCCCAGGTTTGGGCTTCTGGAAAATGGCAATTGCCATCTTCTCGAAGTTCTCCAATGCCTGCGGCCCTTTTGTCTATTCAGGTTGCTTCATGTTCATGGACTACATCAAACAGTTAAGGCGCAACTTACACCGCCTCGCGACAAAGTATAAAAATCAAATAGACCACAAGCATCGCGCATCCGACGCCGCCACAGAAGTACATTATTCCACGCCAGTCATTAACGAGTTGCATGTTTCGGATGCCACAATAGATCGCCTCAAGCGAAAGAGCAGAGAGGAGAATAAGGCCGAAAAACGGCGCGATCGTATTCAGGCTTGGGGGTTATTTATTGTTGTCATCTATGCGGGATTTACTTTCATGCAGTGGTGGGAACTTAACACCGCTAACATTAACCAGTCCGCTGCAACGATTAATACAGCAGTAACCGCCGACCGAGCTCTCCAGATTAGTAAAAAATCCTCTGATCTCGCCGCTGCAGCTTTCCATTCCGAGCAACGAGCGTGGCTTAAAACTAATTTCGAAATCACCTCTATAGAACCAACTTTGTCTCATCACCTCCAAGAACCCTTGACCATTACAAATATCGGCAGGACTCCTGCTCATAAGATCAGAGGGGCCATTTATCTGGAATTTGTGGATGTCGATAAATCGCCGAATCTTGCTAGAGCAATCGAGCGCGTTTCGCATCCAGTTGTTGCTAAGCAGGGATCGGAGGGCCACGGCGCTTGGGTTGACATTGGACTTCTCTTTCCCGATGATCCGCGTTCGCTTAACATCGTCGGCGAGAACGTTAGCTCAAATCGGTACGTCCAATATCCCAACAGCACCTACATTGCTCTCTATGGCGTCGTCACGTACTATGACGTTTTTGAGCGTCACCACTGGATTCATTTTTGCAGTATGAGACCCAACCTCTACGCGGGTTCCTTGCAGGATCCCAAGAAACTGTGCTCCGATTTCAATGACGTTGATCGAGATATTGAGTAGCCCTGTCACCGCGAACGCAAGGGGCATTAACGCCGCGATCTGCGCCGCTTTCTTTTCGGACGATCTCGCAAGAGCCAACCCAACAGAGCAGAAACAATCGCTATGACAATTGGCTACCTTAGAACCGCTAGAACAATCTTCAGAATGCCCACATACATTCCTACTGGGCACGCCAAAACGATAACCGAGACTACGCTTGTAACATTCCGATATTAAAACCGCTACCCTGTCACCGGAGACCCAGTAGCCCCTGACGCAACCTGTGCGTCAAGTATATTAGTGCCAAAATTTTGGCAGGCGAATGTGCGCCCACTCATAGACTTCCGCTTCACGACTGGAAGCGGCCGCTGTCGCGAATCTGGCGCGCGGCCTCTTCGAGGAATTCATCCACGTGTTGATGACCCTGCGGCTGGAGCCCAGTCCTTGCCTTGATGCGATCCGCAATCTGAATGGCCGTTCTCAGGCGCACCTCGGAGTCGAGTTCCCAGCGGCGACTCAAATATGTTTCGATGAGCACGAGTTCATCGGCAGTGACCTGGGACAGCGCGCTGCCGGCGGAACCCTCGGCGGTTGCGGTATTCCACGTGGGACGGATTTCTTCCGTAGGCTTCTCGTGTACGACCACGGTGCCGGCGACAAAATCCCCCAGGCGGCGGTTCTGCCGGTTGAGCATCATCACGACCAGACCAACGCCGTAGATTCCGGGCATGCCATCGACGGCACGCATGAGATTGCGCCCAATCGCCTCAAAAGCATTGATGGGGCGGCCACTCTCTTTGATGACGCGGATACCGGCATAGCGCTTGCCGGGCGTCTGGCCTTTCCAAAGAGTTTCGAAGACGGCGAAGTATCCCCAGTAGATGGCAAACAAGATGAAGATGGCCATGGCGGGCCCGACCAGGCGCGGCAAAAAGCTGAGCACCGATGATCCGACGGGCAGGGTGAAGATGAAAACGAGTCCTACTATGAGATAGAGCGCGAACTGGATTAGAGTATCAATGGCAATCGCGAGGAAGCGGCTGCCGACGCCCGCCAGGGGCAGTTCCAGCGCGATCTGCTCGGGCGTATCAATGTTGAGTTGATCGAATGTTTCCACGATGATTTCCACCCGCTGGCTGGAGAAGCGCAAGCCGCACTGGAGCAAGCTGGAGTCGCTGCTGAACCAAAGCGACCGCGAGGGATTGAAGTCGCTGTCGCGCTCCGACCTGCAGGAACTCAGCCTGCTCTATCGCCAGACGGCAGCCGATCTGGCGGCGATCCGCGAAGACCGGGGCTCAATCCATTTTGCGCGCTATGTCAACCAGTTGCTGGTCCGGGCCCACAATACCATCTATTCGGGGCATCGGGCGAGTCCCCTGAGGGCCTTGTCCTTTTTCTGGGATACCTATCCCGCAGCTTTTCGAAGGAACTTGCGGCATTGCGCGCTGGCAGTGCTCATTTTCGCGATCGCCGGGCTGGTGGGAGCAGCACTCACGTACGAGAATCCGGATTTCAAAGTGAAGCTGCTGGGCCCGCAGATGGTGGAGACGATCGACAAGCACGAGATGTGGACGCACTCGATTGTGGGAATCAAGCCGCTGGCGTCAAGCGCGATCATGACGAACAACATGAGCGTCGGGTTTACCACGTTCGCATTGGGCATCACGGCGGGACTCGGCACGATTTACATGATGGCTTTCAACGGGCTGCTGATCGGGGTGATCGGCATGGCGTGCTGGCTTTCAGGAATGAGCCTGCAGTTGTGGAGTTTCGTGGCCCCGCACGGGGTGCTGGAATTGCCGGCAATTTTCATTGCCGGAGGGGCGGGGCTGCGCATTGCCCAGGGATTATTGTTTCCGGGAGTGCTGGCGCGGCGGAACTCGCTGGCGCGGGCCGGTTCGGAAGCTGTGCAACTGCTGCTGGGAACGATTCCGATCCTGATTGTGGCGGGATTGATCGAAGCATTCGTGTCGCCGACAGGGCTGGCAATTCCGCTGAAGTTCTCTCTTGCCGCGGCGATGTTCGTGCTCCTATGCGTTTACCTGTTCGGGCTGGCGCGCAAGCCGGTTACAGTTGACTCCGCTCTTTGATCTGCAGATAGGCATTCACCAGAACCGGAGACACGGCGCCGGAGCTGACCTCCAAGGCAAGGGCTCCGCGCTCACGCAGTTGGGCGAGCAGCCGTTCGCGGCGATGAACCATCTCCTGCGCGGCGGCCACGCGGTACATTTCGGATTCGTTCTGCGGAGTTTTAGCGGCGAGCGCGCCCAGGTCGGGCTGGCCGATCACGACAAACAGAATCAGGTGGCGCGGCATCATCATGGAGGCTGCCTCGATCACCTCGGGAGTCATGGCGGTCTCGGCGAGATCGGTGAGCCAAACGATCAGGCTGCGGCGCTTCTGGTCGGTGAGCAGGCGGCCAGCCATCTGCAGGTGGTCAGCTTCGGAAGCTTCCTCACGCACCAAGGCGAGCTGCTCGATGAGCTGGCGCAGGTGGGCGCTGCCCTTGGCGGCGGGAAGCTGCTGGCGAATGCCTCGACCGTAGGCGATGAGGCCGACGCGATCTCCGGAGTAAAGAGCGACCTGGGCGAGGCTCAACGCAGAGTTCACAGCCTGATCGAGCTTGCTGAATCCGCCGACGCGGGCGCGCATAAGGCGACCGGAGTCGATGACGATCCAGACGGTCTGGCTGCGCTCCATCTGATAGACGCGGGTGACGAGCTTGGCGCGGCGGGCGGCAGCGGTCCAGCAGATGTCGCGGTACTCGTCGCCGGGCTGATATTCGCGCAGGCTTTCGAACTCGCGGCCGATGCCACGCATGCGAGTGTGCCGCTTCTCAAGCGCGACTTGACGGCTGCGGAGCAGGTACAGCGAGTGACGCTTGGCTTCTTCCAGATCCGGATATATTCGGACCTTCTGCGCCAGCGGGGCGCGAACCCATCGCTCGGCAATGCGCAGCAATCCTTGATAGCGGAGATAGCATTCGCCAAGCTGGGTGTCACCACGCTGCGTGGGGCGCACGCCATAGGATGCTGTTGCTTCGGCTTTTGCGCGGACTTGAAGATGAAGGGTGGGAGGCTCCTGCTTCAGCTGGAGAGGAACGCTGTCGATGATCGTGGCGTAAATGCTGTGGCGCGAGGAATTGGCGACGGTGATGTCGACGTCCGAAGGGAGCGACAAGGCGGCGGGAGAGCGCCAGGTTCGCTTGATCGAGAGTTCATGGGGCTTGGGTAATTGCGCGAGGTCGGCGAGCCAGGCGAGGGCGACCATGGCGTCCCAGGCGAGCATGGCGTAGACAAAGCGAGGATCGAAGAAGGCGGGCCCCAGCCAGACGAGTCCGACGAAGAGAAGCATGAAGAAACGGTCGCCAAAGGCCACGCCGATGCGCTTGTAGGACTGCGCGGGCGCTTCAATTGGCGATGGAATCAGCCTGCCGAGGTCACTCAATGGGATGCCTCACTTAGGCACTTCGACGGCGCGCAGAACCTCATCGAGCACCTGATCGGGCGTAATGCCTTCCAGATCGGCTTCGGGCCGCAGCATGATGCGATGACGAAGAACGGGATGAGCCGCGGCTTTGACGTCGTCGGGAATCACATAGTCGCGCCCGTCAATCGCCGCATAGGCCTTGGAGACCGCCATTAGATTTACGGCCGCTCGAGGACTGGCTCCCAGCGAGAGAGAGGGCCAATCCCGGGTGCGGCGAACGATCTGGACGATGTAGCCGAAGAGGGCCTCCTGCACGGTGATGGACCTGGTTTCTGTTTGGGCTTGCCCGAGCAACTCGGGCGGGATGGGGGCCAGGTTCATCTTGTCGAGTTCGCGGGATTCGAAGCCGTTCTGCACGTTGGCCAATAGCTGCACCTCGTCCTGCTGGGCGGGATAGGGCACGCGCAGCTTGAGCAGGAAGCGGTCGAGTTGGGCCTCGGGGAGCGGGTACGTGCCTTCGAACTCGATGGGATTCTGGGTGGCGAATACGGTGAAGAACTGCGAGAGAGGATAGCCTTTGCCGTCGATGGTGACCTGATGCTCTTCCATGCACTCGAGCAGGGCGGCCTGGGTGCGCGGCGGCATGCGGTTGACTTCGTCCACCAGCAGCAAGTCGGTGAAGACCGGACCCGGGTGCAATTGAAATGAACTGGTCGCCATGTTGAGGACGTTGGTGCCGACGATGTCGGCGGGCATCAGGTCGGAGGTGCACTGGATGCGCTGAAATTCGAGGCGCAGCAGGCGCGAGAGGGCTTTCACGGTGAGAGTCTTCGCGATGCCGGGTACGCCTTCGAGCAGGACGTGGCCGCGGCAGAGGAGCGCGATGACGCACTGGTTGCGCAACTCGTCCTGACCGACGACGACCTTTCCCATTTCAGCGCGAATGTGTTGTATCAGGTCTGGGACAGCATTCATTCAGCGTTCTCCTTCCGCCCAGTTTGAAAGAGCCGCAAGCGGGAGCCGTACGAATCGAGTTCCTGCACGAGGTGCAGGGCCTCGGGCGCCTGCAGGTAGGGATCATTTTTGGCGGACTCGCAGCGGCGGAGGATGGCGGCGAAATGATCGTCGTTGAGGGACCAGCGCTCGCGCACCGCAGTTTCCAGTTCGTGGTTGGAAACGTTGGCGCCCACGCCGAGGCGGCGGGTCAGCCAGTAGCGAAAGCGCTGGTAGCAGATGTCCACCGCGACCGAGGCGGTGGCAGCGCGTTCGTAGAGGCCGCCGAGAGTTTGCACAAACTCGAGGGGGGAGAGGCGGAGATCGGTGGCGGGCTTGCAAACGGGGCCGCTGCGGCGGGAGAACGTCGCCAGCACTGCGAGTGCGAGAAGCGATAATTGCAGCGCCAGCCACTTCACCGGGGAGTGGGCGATCGAGAGGGCGAGGGTCTCGCGGTAGCCGTGAATGTATTCGTCCCAGAGAATTGGCTGGCTTGAGCCGCCGAGGCAGGCCAGGAAAAACTCCAGGTTGCCCTTTTCCTTCATTCCGGCATTGGTCAGGGGAGTCGCCGACGCCCACCACAATACCTCCCCCTTACCGTAGGGGTACTTCACCACGAGCGTCTGATCTTCGGTGCCATAAAGCGCATAGGCGGGGGAATAATCCAGCCAGCGGGCTTCGGGGGCAAGTTTGATCTCGGGGGCGGCCCGCGTGATATCGGAAGGCGCGAGGGCGGGTGCTTTCTTCCAGGTCATCGCGCCGACGAAATCAGGGACCGAGCTGTTTTCGGGGAGAAACGTTCCGGCGAACATTCCGGTGGCGATGATTCTGCCTCCGGCGGAGATGAAAGCTTTCAGGCGCTCGCGGTCCTGCCGGGTGGGCGCTTCGATGGGCTCGGCGAGAATTAATGTCGCAGCCGTGGGCGGAAGCTGGTTGAGCGGCTTCTCCCAGCGCTCGACTTTGTAGCCAGATCCGGAGAGCAGCAGATACGCCGCCTTGGCGCCGCCGGAAGCGCTGGAATAGGTGCTGGGAACCTGCAGCTTCTGTCCTCCGGGCCCGCCGAAGATCACCGTGGCGACGATCAGAACTACGAAGATGAGCGCAGCACCGATGAGCAGCTTGCGATCGCGGGGATCGATGGTCAGCGGCATCCCAGCTTCTCCAGTTGGAGCAGGGTTTCGGAAAACGTATTTTCGCTGGCTTCGCGTTTGGCGTACCACGCGAGTTCGAAGATGCGAGTCAGCGCGCTAAGGGTTTCGCGGTGCTCGCTCGATGGCGACAGCAGGCGAAGATATTCGCGTGGAGTGCGCGCGCGGTCGGGCTTCCAGAATCCCTGGCGTTCGAGAAAAGAAATACCCGCCCAGTAGGCAAGGTGAATGGCGTCGCGCCACTCGCGTTTGGCCGCGGCCGCCCGGGCTTCGTTGAGCCAGAGGGTCCACTCTTTCGCAGAGACCGGGAGATCCCGGGGAATGATGTCGGCGGCGGCGCGGCCGCGCCAGATGGTGCGGTAGGCAACGAAGGCGAGGGCCAGCAGGGCGATCCCCATCAGGGTGTAGACAACGAATTTGCTGATGGTGGGAATCTGTGCCGCGCGAAAGACGTGCCGCAGCACATTTAGCAGAGCGTCGAGTAGCCACTGCTTGAAGCGATCGAACCATCCCGGGCCGCGGACATCGCGAAATTCGGGACGGGCGAGAATCGAATTCAGCTGGGTTCGACTGGCAGAAAAATCGGGCGCGGGCTTCTCATAGCTGTCGATGTCCTGGCGCAGAGCTTGTAAGCGGCGGCGGATGGCCAAGGCATTCTCGGCACTCTGATTTTTGTCGTAGCGCCGAACATCGCGTTGGAGGCCTTCAGTGGAGATCGCGAACTCTTGCTGATCGCGCACGTGCCAGCTTTGTGGGAGAGTGTGCAGCGCTTCAGGAGCTGAATTCGCCGAGCTGTCGAGGTGCGCCGTGGCTGCCAGCAGGCGGTCGAGTTCCGCACGATATTGGGCGATGGTCAGCGGGTTGGCAGCGGGAGATTCGGCCCAGCCAAAAGATGAGACGATGAGCAACAAGCTCACGATAAGAGTCCGACGAGCGGTCATGCCTGGACTTGCGCGGGAGAAGCGGCGAGTGGCTGAGCGTCGAGAGTCATCATCATGAGTTGCAGGTCGAACGCCTCTTTGCGCACGCGCTCGTCGTAGTAGATCAGAGAAAAGGCGATGGTGGCCAGCGGACCGACCAGGCATTCGGAGATGAAACTGGCGGCCAACGAGGCTACCTGCCAGATGGGTCATACCCGCTGCAGCATGACGTTGCCGCTAACTCCCGCCGCCAAGCTGATGGGCCACTGCAACAGTTGACCGACGACAATGGCGAGAAGGACGAAAAGAATCCAGATCACGAAGATGCGCCAGCGGCGGCCTCGCGTCAGATCGGAACTGCGCGTCATAGCCTCGAAGACGCCCTTATCTTCCAGAACCTTAGCCTGAACAGCCAGAGACCACATTACGAGGAGCATGATTCCGGGGACGATCAAACCGAGGCACGCAAAACCCACCGCGAACCCCACGACCAAAGAAAGTCCGATGACGCCAAGAAGGTGCTTCTTGACGCGTGAGTAGGAATCCAAAACGCTGGTGGGACGGTCCAAATGCAATTGCGACACGGCCATCACGGTTGCAGCTTGGGAGACCGCGCTGAAGATCCATGTGAGAAACCCGGCTCCGTAAATCCAGGGCAAGCGTGCCAGCAAATTGGCTAAGGGGGCTCCATTCGGCTCGACGGCAACGCCGAGACATTGAAAGGCCAACACGAACAGGTGCGGGATGGCGAAGATGCCGAGGAAGAGGCCGAAGTGGTTGCGGTAGAGGGCGAATGTGCGGTCGAGCAACTCTCCTGTGCTCAGCGGCCTCAGGGCGGTCGTCATGATCTTAATGCCTCGAACTTAGCCCGGCATGGTAGCACAGGTAAGTCTCCCCCACTCCGAAAAAGACGAGATCCTAGGAAGCCGGAGAGCCCGGCTTGATTTGTGCGGCTTTGCCGTCTACATAGACGACCACCAGCGGATTGCCTCCGTTGGGATAATGCACGGTTTTCTGCTCGGAACTGTCACCGGGATCGGGGACTCCCATGCCTATGGCGAAATCGGCCTGCATTTCATTCATTCCGGGCTTGACCTGGTGCTGCTCGACGGCCTGCCAGACATCCGGCGACCAGTGTTTGTAGAGATCGTGAGGATCCTCGACGAAGAACATCTCGTCGGAATAAATCTTGTATTCGCCTTCGCCCTCGTATCCGATCGGAACAGCGTAGGACTTCACTTCCTTCTGGAACACGGCCACGACTTGCTTCTTGTGCCCAGCGCCGGGAGCGATCGCCGTAACCACATCTTTGATAGAGAGCTTCTCGATTGGCCCGAGCAGGCCCGCCTCATGCGCAAAATCAACGCGCTTCGTGGCCGGGTCGTAAGGATAATAGGTGTACTTGAATCCCTCCTTTACCCAGACCGGTTGCTGCGTCAGTTGCTTCGCGCTCTTTAAATCGTAGGGATAAAGCTTCTTGGGGTGGACGTAGTAGTCGGGGTTGGAATAGCCGATATTTCGCGCCTTTTTAGCCTGTTCGGCGCGGAGAAATTCCTGGTGGCGCTGATAAAAGATGTAACCCGCGCGCAATGTCGCAAGGACCAGCGCCGCCACCAGCGCCCACTGAATTCTGCGCCTGGTCTCTGGACTGATCATGGGATGAATGTAACAGACGGCAAGCCGGGGCTGCCTCAAAATTGAATATGGATGAACCCCGCCGGCAACAGCAGCCCTGGCGGCATAGGCACGCTCCTGGGATTCCGGCGTTGTACACTGAATGAGAGGAATACCCGCGATGCCAGTGACGGAACAAGATGTCCTAAGTGCCCTGAAAAGTTGCTACGACCCGGAGATCCCGGTCAACATCGTTGACCTTGGGCTGATTTACAAGGTGAACTTCGCTTCGGTTGAGGAAGACAAGCAAGACGTCAGTGTGGACATGACGCTCACGGCACAAGGCTGCCCCGAACACGTCAACATCAGCATGCAGGTTAAATCCCGGCTGGAGCAGTTGCCCGGTATCCGCAACGCCGCTGTGAATGTAGTTTGGACTCCGCCGTGGACTCCGGAACGACTCAGTCCGGATGCGAGGAAACAGCTGGGAATCGAGTAGGGAGAACGGACTTCGGACTGCGGACCTTGGGCGGCGGACTTCGGACCTCAAATTCGTTCTACATTCAATCTTATTTGGGATCTCAGATTCAGACGCCAAGTTCTGACGATCGAGACTTCGGTGAGTTAGCGTTCGAGTTCTTCCCAGACATCCACGGCGCTGCGGCCGGCTGCTGCGCTGATGCGCCTGCCCGCATTGGCGGCCATCTCCATGACTTGCATTCCGCGCTCGTAGTAATCAGGCATCGAACGCCGTATTTTCTCGAAGGTCTCGGGATATTCCGAGGCTAGAACGGCCAATCCGACACCGGAGGCAAGAACGCCTGCCGGATACCTTTTCTTCATGAATAAGAGCGCCGCTGCCCCAAAAGTTGCCAGTACTGCCGCCTTCTTCCAGCTGTCCATCTGAACCCCCAGGGAAATTCTGCCTTGAAGCGATTGTACTCCAGCGCGGAGCGGCCCAAGGCGGACCAAATCGCGCAACGCGTGCCCAGGCGGACATCCGATATACTGCCTGCTTTGCTGGAGGGCTCCATGTCCCGTTGGCAGGTACGCCGTCTTGTCATTGTGGTTACTCTCTCTGCTACTGCTGCTTTTGCTCAAACCAAGCCGCGTGCCCGCGATCTGGGCGTTCCGTTTGATGGCGCTCCCGGTCCTAATAACGCCATTACCGACGTGAAGGGCGTGGAAGTGGGGCACACGACATTGATCTCCGGCGAAGGCAAGCTGGAAGTTGGGAAGGGCCCGGTTCGGACGGGGGTGACTGCGATTCATCCTCGTGGCAAGAACAGCAACGACGCGGTGTTTGCCGCCTGGTTTACGCTGAACGGAAATGGCGAGATGACCGGCACGACCTGGGTGGATGACTCGGGATTCCTGAACGGGCCGGTGATGATCACCAATACTCACAGCGTGGGTGTTGTGCGAGACGCGGTGATTGCGTGGAAGGTGAAGCACGGCACACCCGACATGGAAGGATATTGGTGGTCCCTGCCGGTGGTAGCGGAAACCTGGGATGGCTATCTGAATGACATCAATGGATTCCATGTAAAGCCTGAGGATGCCTTTCACGCGCTGGATGTAGCGCATGCAGGCCCGGTCGAAGAGGGCAATGTGGGGGGCGGGACGGGCATGATCTGCAACGAGTTTAAGGGTGGCATTGGCACCAGTTCGCGGGTGCTCAGCAAGAAAGAAGGCGGGTATACCGTGGGCGTGCTGGTGCAGTGCAATTACGGATCGCGCGAGCAGTTGCGCATTGCCGGCGTGAATGTGGGAAGGGAAATCCCGGAGCACACGGTTTGGCAGAAGGATGTGGGATCGATCATCGTGGTGGTGGCGACGGATGCGCCGCTGATTCCCACACAACTGAAGCGCATTGCAAAGAAAGTTTCGCTGGGCCTGGGGCGGGACGGCAGCTATTCCGGCGACGGCTCGGGCGACATTTTCATTGCGTTCTCGACGGCGAATCCCGGAGCGGTGGGCAGCAAAGGATTACATCAACTCACCATGATGCCCAACGATTCGCTAGACCCTGTATTTCTGGCCACGGTGCAGGCAACCGAAGAGGCAGTGGTAAATGCGATGGTTGCCGCGGAGACCATGACGGGCATCAACGGGCACACGGTCGTCGCCTTGCCGCATGATGGCTTGCGCGAAGTGCTGAAGAAATACAACCGGCTGGCGAAATAGAAAAGCAAGACCTCACCACAGAGACACGGAGGCACGGAGGAATCTGGATAAGGATTGGGTGAGCTCCGGCGTCTACCCTGGTCCAAAGAGTCCATTTGCGCGCCGGTATTCCTGCGCTTCGATTCCGAATCGCTTCAGCATGGACTGCAAGGTGGTGCGCTTCAGGCCAAGGCGGCTGGCGGCTCCATCGTCACCGGACAACACGCCGTGGGTATCGCGCAAGACACGGATGATGTGCTCGCGCTCCAGTTCTGTGAGATCGTCTTCCGCCACTTGCTGCGGGGCGCTTAATTCCGACGGCGGAGGCGCCAGCACAGAACCCTTACTCAAGATCACCATGCGTTCGATCATGTTCTCGAGTTCGCGGATATTTCCGGGCCAGTTCCAACGGCACAGAACATGCATGGTCTCGTCCGGGATAATTGCGATGGCTTTGCCCATGCGCGTCGCATGCTTGCGCATAAAATAATGGACCAGCATGGGAATGTCCTCTCGCCTGTCGCGCAAGGGCGGCAATTCGATAGGAAAGACATTCAAACGATAGAAGAGGTCCTCGCGAAATTTTTTGTCGATGATATCCTGCCGAAGATCGCGATTGGTGGCGGCGATGATGCGCACGTCCACGCGCAAGGTATGGACTCCTCCGAGGCGTTCGAACTCACGATCCTGCAATACCCGTAAAAGCTTGGGCTGGAGTTCGAGGGGCAGTTCGCCGATCTCGTCGAGGAACAGTGTTCCTTTATCGGCTAACTCAATGCGTCCGACCTTCTGGCTCACTGCGCTGGTAAAAGCGCCCTTTTCGTGGCCAAACAATTCGCTTTCGAGCAATCCGGAAGGGACGGCGGCACAATTGAGCTTGACGAAGGTATTGTCCTTGCGCGAACTGAGGCCGTGAACGGAGCGAGCCACCAATTCTTTTCCAGTACCGGTCTCTCCCAGCAGCAACACGGTTGAGTCTGTAGGAGCAACAACGCGCGCCTTTGTCAGCGTTTCGCGCAAAGCGGCACTCTGGCCGATGATTGTCTCAAATCCCAGCTCAGTCTCAATCTCTCTTTCCAGATACGATTTTGCCTGCGTGAGTTTGTCCTTGGCGTCCTGCAGATTGTCGGCCATTTCGCGAAGGCGTGCGATGTCGATGCAGGCGCCGGTGATCCCAACCACCTCGCCGGCTGCGGCAAATAAGGGCTCAATGCTCATGTCAAAAGCAAAGCTCTTGCCGTTGTTTGAGACCGCCACTTCCTCTCGCAACGCTGTCCCAGTTCTCAACACACGGCGTTTGAGGTCGGTCAATTTCGCCGCTTTTTTTGGGCCGAGAACTTCCTCATCGGTTTTTCCGAGAACCTCGTGTTGCCAGTAGAGTTGTGGGTTGTAGATCCAGGTGTAGCGCAAGTCCGAGTCCTGATTGAAAACCGTGATCGGAGAATCCTTGAGCGCGACGCGGAAGCGCTCTTCGTTGCGGCGCATGGCTTCTTCCATCCGCGATTGCTCGGTTACGTCGCGCTGAATTCCCCACGTCCGCACCAGTTTTCCATTCTCCACGATGCCGGTGATGCTGTTGCGGAACACCTTAGGATTGCCTTGCGCGCCTACCTCATGCGACTCGCGGTCCAACAGGCGGAATCCTGAGCATACGTAGTCTCGAGTCACTGCAATGTTGCGGGGATCATCTGCGACCATCAATTCTGTAAGACGCCTCCCCACGAATTCTTTGCTCGATTCAAACCCGTACATTCGTGCCATAGCGTCGTTGCACTCTGCCAGGTAGGACTCGTGGATGATGCGGTGCACCAGTTCGTCTTCGGGCAGGTCAATGGGCAAGGGTGCATCCAAATCTTCGCGGAAAATGCCTTCTGAACTGTGGGCTACAAAACTGCGGTAATCTTCTTCGCGGCGGCGAAGGGAATTTTCCATTTGCTTGCGTTTGGTGATGTCGATTGCGGTAGCCTGCACGATGGTGCGGTCTGCGGATCCTGGAGGAACTACGAAATTGAACAAGACCCAGACGGGCGTGCCATCTTTTCGGCGAAGTTGTGCTTCTCCGCTGACCGGCGCATCGGATTGTGCTAACTTCTGGATCAGAGGCGCCCGGTCGCGGGCGTCGAAATAGAAATCTTTCGTCTGGCGGCCGCAAATTTCCTCGGCAGAGCCGTACCCAAGCATGTGCGCCCAGGCATCATTGCAATCCACCAACTGGTCATTGCGGGAGATGGCGACCCCGGCGATATTCTTGTCAAACAATAGACGGTAGCGTTGCTCAGAGGTACGCAAGGCCGCTTCCGCCTTCTTCTGTTCGGTGACGTCGCGCGCCATGCCTCGCACAACTGGTGAAGCCACGCCCTCGGTACGGAGGGTATTGTTGTACTCCCATATTCTGCGTTCTCCGCTTCGGGTCATCACGCAGAGCAAGCCCTTGTCGGCGCCATGGTTCTTGATGCGGATCAGATATTCTTCGAATTTCTCCTGGAATTCGGGTGCGATGAGTTCGCGCATCGGAATCTTCAGCATTTCCGCGACTTCGTAGCCGAGAAGCCGGGCGGGAGCGGGATTCACCGAAATCAGATTTCCCTCGAGATCGTGCGTGCAGACCAGGTCTTCGCTGTGTTCAATCAGGTCGCGATAGCGGTCTTCACTTTCCCGTAATGCCGCTTCGGATCTCTTCCGCCGGCTGATATCGCGGGATACCACGATGACGTAATCGCGGTCCAGGCTCACATGCTTCATGCTGTTTTCTACTGGAAATGTCGTGCCGTCCTTTTTCCGGTGAACACTTTCGTTAAGGACAAATTCTCCTTTTCGCAACCTGTCGACAATGCTCGCCCGTCCTGCCTCATTCGAATGTGGGTCGATGTCATACACCGTCATGGACAGCAACTCTCCACGGGTGTACCCCAGATCGCGGCAAGCTTTCTCATTCACGTCCAAAAAGCGGAGGGTCTCCGGATCGACTACCTCGACGGCGTCGTTGGATTGATCAATCAACGTCCGGAAAAGTCTCAAGGAATGATCTGCCGCCCGCAGACGAGTGATGTCCTGCAAGACGCACGCGACCCGGTCAATGCCGCTTCGCCCCGCGATCGGGAAATAACTAATGAGCAGGTCCCGCTGGCCGCGATCGGGATATTGGTAGCGCATTTCATACTGCACGGCCTGGCCGCGAAAGGCGTCGTCGAGCCGTTCCTTGATGGTCGCCTGGAAAGCTTCGGGGTTCAGTATCTCGGAGACGTGGCGGCCAATTACGTCCTCCTTTTTCATGCCCCGGTAGTTCAGAAAGGAACGGTTGGCAATCAGGTAGCGGTAGTCGCGGTCCAACACGACGATCATTTCTTCCAGGTTTTCGACTACCCTCTCAAACTCACGGAGGCGGGCATCGTGCCGGCGGTACAGGGTGGCAAGCCCGGTAATGCCTGCCCCAATCACGGAGAACAACAGGAGTCCTACGGTCTCACGTGCGCGGCCCGCGCCGAACATATTCAAGGAAGGCCAAAAGAAGACCGCCACCGATGCGCTAGAAAGAATCGTGGCCAGGATGCCCGGAGCAAATCCCGCCAGGACGGCCACCAAAATAATAGCGGGAAAAAACATCACAAAAGGCGGAAATTGCCCGAAGGCAACGTCTAATGCGTAACGCAACAGAGTCGCCACCGCGACAGTTAAGAGGGCAAATCCGTAGCGTCGAGGCCACGTTCGCAGCCAGTTTGCGGAAGTTCCAATGGCTCCCAGCCGATCGGCAAAACTCATAGCCAACCTCACTTCTTAATTTTGCTGGATCCGACTGTGCTACCTTCGCTTTCGGAATGGCCTCAACGAAGAGCAACAGCGCGCGGCAACGCCCTTCCGCAAGGGACAGTTCCGCCTTACGATGGCTCGTTCCTTCTGGGGGATGTTGAGAGCCATAGTTGGAGATGATGGCTTGGATTAGGTCCGGAGTCTGTGATTCAAGTCACATTTTGGCGGATCTTTCCCGAAATGAAACAGGCGAACCGGGAGCCCGATTCGCCTGTGTTTTCTGTATTTCGAATTACCGCTGAGACGTGCTCGCCAGATCGTTCTTGAGCACACTGACTTCGACGCGACCACTGGTTGCGTGCTTCGCCACCGTGCCATCTCCGGGGGCCGGCGCATTGCCCATGCTCAGGACATAAATGCGGTACAGCGGGATGTTGTGTGTAAGCACAAGATAGCGGGCGACCGAGTCGGCCATCATGCGCGAAGCAGCGATTCCGGATTGCCCGTGTCCGGGGGCGAACCCGCGCACTTCGATGATGTAGCTACGGTCGTCCTTTAGCGGAACTGCCATTTGATCGAGAGCATCTTTCGCGTTCTTGCTCAAAACCGTCTGGCCCGGACGAAAACGGATTTCGGTCTGTGCGCCGCCCTTGTATTGATCCAGGCCGTTGACCATCTGCTCAACGGATGCGACTTTCGTCGATGCGGTGTTAGCCGCGGTCTGGGCAGTCCCTACTTTGGTGGCAGCGTCAGACGAATGCTGGTCGGCAAGGCTCTCCTTCTCCGAGGCCAGCTGAAGACCTTTCTGGGCGCGAGCGTCCACATCCTTGATCGTGCTGGCATGTTCGGAAGTCAGCTGATCCAATTCGTTGAGGCGGTCGCGAATGGGTCCGGTCTGCCGGAGCACATAGGCCTTGCGGGCAAAGGGATGGGTGATGAGATTCACCAAGTTAGGGTCATCCCCGTCCCAAAAATCTGTAGGCTTATCTGGCGTCAGCGGGGGCCGGTCACTCTGGGCTGCGGGAGTGGACTGATCGGAGGCAGTGTTGCTCTGTTGGGCGACGACTGGGAGCGCAAGTGACGCAGCCAAGACGATCAATAGAATGGATGAATTTTTCATGCTGGACCTTCCCTGAATGGCAGTGGGCGCCACTCTTGCCCGATGGGCAACAGTGAGACGCATAGATTCTGCATCTCCGCCAGTAAATCCGCAAGCAATAAGGGTTCTGGCCGGCTGTTTTTTCACAAATGGAGTGACCAGCATCACTGCCATTCTTCTAAGGACCGAATAACCTGCGTGCAATCCACTCCGGGAGGCAAATATGGCATCGCAAGCGCCTTGTCTCGACACAATTGAGGAATTTCTTGCGCAAAAACGAATCGCGATGGTGGGGGCATCTCGCGATCCCAAGTCGTTCAGTATCATGCTGTTTAAGGAACTGTGCAGCAAGGGTTACGACGTTGTACCGGTGAATCCAAATACGCCAAACGTGATGGGGCACACTTGCTACGCAGGCGTGGAAAAGATTCAGCCGCCTGTGCAGGGCGCTCTGCTTATGACCCCTCCAGAACTGGTGGACGCGGTTGTCGAAAGATGTGCAAAAGCCGACATACCTCGCATCTGGATTTATGGCGCGAATGGGAAGAGCACGGTAAGCCAGAAAACGTTAGATTCGTGCCAGGAGCGAGGAATCAAGGTGATTGCCGGCCAGTGCCCCTTCATGTTTCTGCCCGGTGGCGGCGGAGTTCATCGGTTTCATGGATTCGTCCGCAAGATTACCGGGCGATATCCGCGGCGCCAAGCGGCTTGAGGGCGGGCACGAAAATTTCTCCACTGAGAAAACCACATCCCGCAATGTTGCGGGATGTGGTTTTCGTTGCGAAGTGACACTGAACGCGCGAATTAATCCTTCACCGCGCGATCGGTGATCTCGAGCCCCTTATCAATGATGGCGAAGGCTTCGCGCAGTTGCTGCTCGTTGATGCACAGGGGCGGATTGGTGAAGAACGTGTTCCACCGCACCAGCGTGTAGAGACCCTGCTCGCGGAAGAAGCGTCCGAGCGCCGCCATTTCTTCGGACGCACCGTTGAACGGAGCCATCGGCTGGCGCGTCTTTCGGCTGCGAATCAGTTCGTAGATTCCGAACAGACCGATCGATCGAACCGCGCCGACTGACGGATGCTTGGCCTGCATTTGGCTGCCAAGCTCTTTCATGACCACGCCCATCTTCTTCGTGTTCTCGATGAGGCGATCTTCTTCGTAGACGCGAATGGTCGCCAGTGCCGCGGCGCATCCCATGGGATGGGAGTTGTAGGTCAACCCGCCATAAAAAACTTTGTCCTGGAAGTGCTGCGCGATGTGATGCCGCATGCCTACGGCTCCAAGAGGCAGGTAGCTGGAGGTCAGGCCCTTGGCCATGCAGATCAGATCGGGCACTACTTTCCAGTGGTCGACGGCAAACCATTCTCCAGTGCGGCCGAAGCCGGCCATGACTTCGTCGGCAATCATCAGGATGCCGTATTTGTCGCACAGCTTGCGTACGCCCTGCAGGTAGCCGTCGGGCGGAATCAGAATGCCGTTGGTGCCTACGACAGTCTCGAGAATGAACGCGGCGATGGTGTGCGAGCCTTCGAGCTGGATCGTTTCTTCAATAGCAGCGAGCGAGGATTCGGCGGATTCCCAGCCGCGCTCGATGCCGTGGTAGGGATCGAGCACGCGTACGACTCCGGGCATGCCCGGCTCAGCGGGCCAGCGCCTCGGGTCACCCGTGAGAGAGATGCTGCCCGCGGTTGCACCGTGGTACGAGCGGTAACGAGCCATGATCTTGTGCCGTCCGGTGAAGAAGCGGGCGAGCTTGATCGCGTTCTCGTTGGCTTCGGCGCCACCATTGGTGAAAAAGAAGGTGTCGATGTCGCCGGGGGTGATTTCAGCGAGTTTCGCGCCCAGGCGGGCACGCGGCTCGTGGGCCATGAACGGATTGGCGTAGCAGAGCGTCTCGGCCTGCTCCTTGATGGCGTTGATGACGCGCTCGTCTCCGTGGCCGATGTTGACCGACATCAGTTGGCTGTTAAAGTCGATATAGCGCTTGCCTTCGGGCGTCCAGAAATAAATGCCTTTTGCCCTGGCAACCGGGATGGGATCGACCTTCGACTGCGCCGACCATTCGTAGAGAGTGTGCTTCTTGGCGAGTTCGACCATTTCCTGGCCGGTCATTGCGGGATTAACAACGGTAGTAGTCATATCTTCCTCTTTGAAAATCATTCACCACAGAGTCACACAGAGATTGTTGAATTTTGATTGTTGATTGTTGAATAAAGAACTTCACTATTGCGTTTTTATTCAATAATCAACAATCATCATTCAGAATTTGTTCTCTGTGCCTCTGTGCTGAGAATTGCTGTCATGGCTCAGAACTTGCGGCTGTGCTCTTTGGCCCAGCGTTCGACTACAACTTTTTTATCGGTATAGAACTCGATGGAGTCGCGGCCTTGGCCGTGGAGGTCGCCGAAGAAGCTGTTCTTCCATCCGCTGAAGGGGAAGTAGGCCATAGGGGCGGCGACTCCGATATTGATGCCGATGTTTCCCGCCGGAGCTTCGTAGCGGAAGCGGCGCGCGGCCGATCCGCTGGACGTGAACAGCGATGCCTGATTGCCGTAGGCGCTTCGCTCCAGGAACGCCAGAGCTTCATCCATATTGTCGGCATGAACAAGGCTGAGCACCGGGCCAAAGATTTCGGTATCGGTGATCTCGCTGGTCGCAGGGACGTCATCCAGGATTGTCGGCTTCACGAAGTTGCCCCGCTCATGTTTTGGGACTTTTGTGTTGCGACCATCCAGTAGAACCTTCGCACCTTGGTTCGCGCCAACGCCGATCAACGATTCGACGCGTTCTTTGCTTTGCGGTGTGATGACGGGGCCCATCTGCACGCCATCTTCAAGGCCGTAACCGACTTTCAGTTTCGAGGCTGCATCGGCGATGGAGTCCCGGAAAGTTTTCTGCGCTTCGCCGATTGTGACTGCGACCGACACGGCAAGACAGCGCTGTCCGGCGCAACCGAAGGCGCTGTCGCTGATGATCTGCGTGGCCATGGGCATGTCGGCGTCGGGGAGGACGATAACGTGGTTCTTGGCGCCGCCTTGGCATTGGCAGCGCTTGCCCTGCTCTGCCGAGCGAGAATAGATGTAGCGCGCTACCGGAGTCGAACCCACAAAACTGATGGCGCGGACCTTGGGGTGGTCGATCAGCGCGTCCACTGTGGGCTTGCCGCCGTTCACGAGATTGACAACGCCCTTGGGCAAGCCGGTTTTTCCCAGCAGTTCGTAAATGTAGCGCATGGTGAGCGGCACCCGCTCGCTCGGCTTGATGATGAAGGTGTTGCCGGTGGCGATGGCATAAGGCAGATACCAGAACGCGATCATGCCGGGGAAATTGAAGGGCACGATGGCGGCGACCACGCCGAGCGGCTGGCGGATCATCATCTCATCAATGCCGCGCGCTACATCTTCGAGGTTGTAGCCTTGCATCATCATCGGAATGCCGCAGGCAACTTCGACGTTCTCGATAGCACGGCGCATCTCAGCTTTGGCCTCGCCGAAGGTTTTGCCGTTCTCCATCGTGATAATGCGGGCGATGTCGTCGATGTGCTCTTCGAGCAGCACCTTGAGCTTGAACAGCGGTTGAATACGATCTTCCGGCGGCGTGCGGCGCCATTCGGGAAAAGCGGCGGCAGCGGCTTCAACCGCAGCGTTCACGTCAGCGGCGCCACCCATGGGAACGCTGGCGAGCACCTCTCCCGTTGCTGGATTGATGACATCGCGCCACTCCGTGGCGTGCGAGTCGGTCCATGTGCCGTTGATGTAGTTGGTCAGCTTGGTGATGGGAGGTGCGGCTACGGTCGTCATGACGAGAATGCCTTTCGCTGTCGCGAAGAATAAGTGGTCAGTGATCAGTTGTCAGTGACTAGTGGCGTGTTCTTTCGCGACGCCGCGTGTCCGACAACAATCTTAATCATAATCCTATAGCGATGCTTCGACTCCGGTTGACCTTGGCGCTTGGCGCGCGAAGGCCATCCTCGCTCAGGATGACAAGACTTAAACTAACTGCGCGACTGCGCCTTTCTTATCGCACACAGTGGCGATCGCGGACTCGAGGACGTCTAGCGCTTCGTCCATTTGGTCGTTGGTGATTACCAGCGGGACCAGGACGCGGATCACGTTTGAATAGGAGCCGGCAGTGATGGTGATCAGGCCGTGCTCGTAGCAATACTGCGTGATTCTTTTCGTTTCCTCCGCGGCTGGAGTCTTGGTCTCCTGAGATTGCACCAACTCGATCGCCTGCATGCCACCGAGGCCGCGGATGTCGCCGATGATCGGCCAGCGATGCTGCCATTCACGGGCACGGCCCTGGAAACGTTCGCCGAGTTCGTTGGCGCGGGCGAGCAAGTTCTCGCGTTCAAATAAGTCGAGTACAGCAAGAGCGGCAGCGCACGAGAGCGGATTGCCGGCAAAAGTTCCACCCAGGCCGCCGACGCCGGGGGCGTCCATAATTTCGGCGCGTCCGGTGACAGCGGCGAGCGGCAAGCCTCCACCCAGGGACTTAGCGCTCACCAGAAGATCGGGTTCGACGCCGTAGCGCTCGCTCGCGAACAGTGCGCCAGTACGCCCGAACCCGGACTGGACTTCGTCGGCGATGAAGAGAATACCGTGCTTGTGGCACAAGTCGATCAGCACTTTGAAATAGTCTGGCGGAGGCGCGATGAATCCGCCTTCGCCGAGCACGGGCTCGGCAATTACCGCAGCCACTTCTTCGTTGGCGACCACGCGCTTGAAGGTGTCTTCGAGATGGCGCGCGCAGTAAAGATCGCACGAGGGATATTTCAGGGAATAAGAGCAGCGGTAGCAGTAAGCGAACGGGACACGATAGACCTCGCTGGGAAAAGGCGCGAATCCGGCTTTGTAAGGGTGCGTCTTGCTGGTAAGGGCGAGCGTCATCATGGTGCGGCCATGGAACGCGTCTTCGAAGGCAATGATGCCGGGGCGCCTGGCGTGGGCGCGCGCAATCTTGACCGCGTTCTCAACCGCCTCGGCGCCGCTATTCACGAAGATCGTTTTCTTGGCGAACTTGCCGGGCGTAACTTCGTTCATGCGCTCAGCCAAGCGGACATAGCTCTCGTAGGGCGTGACCTGCACGCAGGTGTGCAGGAAGCGGTCGAGCTGGTCTTTGATCGCAGCGACCACTTCATCGCGGCGATGGCCGACGTTGAGGCATCCGATGCCTCCGGCAAAGTCGAGGTAGCGGTTGCCGTCGACATCTTCGAGCCAGGCATCTTCTGCCTTGGCGACATAGATTGGCGTGCCGTGAGAGAGGCCGCGGGGAACGGCTTTGGCGCGGCGCTCTGCGAGAGCTTTGGACTTCGGGCCCGGTATCGGTGTGCGAAGTTGAATTATCGACATCGTGATTCCTAAGTGGCCAGTGATCAGCGATAAGTGATCAGTGGTCAGTGGTCAGAAAAATTCAAGTATCTAAACTGGCCACTGGTCACCGACCACTGGCCACGGCTTCTCAGTACCAGCCGATCGGCGCTTCGTTCAGATTGATGTGGACCTGCTTGGTCTCGAGATATTCTTCGATCCCCCACGGCCCGAGCTCGCGGCCGAAGCCGGATTGCTTGAAGCCTCCCCATGGCGCTTCGACATAGGTCGGCTGCATGTGGTTGACCCAGACGATTCCGGCTCGCAGGGCTTTCACCGCGCGCATCGCCTTGAAAATGTCCCGCGTCCAGACGGCGGCGGCCAGGCCGTAAGGAGAATCGTTGGCAATCTTCATCGCGTCTTTTTCGTCTTCGAATGGAATCACCGCGGCAACGGGGCCAAAGATTTCTTCGCGGGCGATCCGGGCGCTGTTGTTCACGTCATAAAAAATGGTGGGCTGGACGTAATAGCCTTTGGCGAATTTCTCGGGACGACCGCCGCCGGAAGCGAGCTTGGCTTCTTTTTTGCCGATGGCAAGATATTCATTCACGCGGTCATATTGTTCTTTGCTGACGAGCGGCCCCATCTTGGTTTCGCGCTCGAGCGGCGGCCCGAGCTTGATCTTCTTCGCCTTTTCGGCCATGGCATCGACGAAATTCTTGTAGATGGATTTCTGCACGAGGATGCGGCTGCCGGCGGAGCAGACTTCACCCTGATTGATGAAGACTCCGAAAAGCGCGCCGTCAATGGCGGCTTCGAAGTCGGCGTCGGCGAAGAAGATGTTGGGCGACTTGCCGCCGAGTTCGAGCGTTACGCGCTTCACGGTGTCGGCGGCCTGCTTGACAATAATCTTCCCCACGGCAGCGCTGCCGGTAAAAGCGATCTTGTTAACGTCGGGATGCTGCACGATGGGAGCGCCGCAGGTTTCTCCGAAGCCGGTGACGATGTTGACCACGCCGGCGGGCAGACCACAGTCAGCGAAGTGCTTGGCGAATTCGAGCGCGGTGAGCGGCGTCTGTTCGGCAGGCTTGAGGACGCAGGTGCATCCGGCGGCAATCGCCGGCGCGAGCTTCCACGCGGCCATGAGCATCGGATAATTCCACGGGATAATCTGCCCGGCGAGTCCGACAGGTTCCTTCAGCGAAAGCGACATGGCATTGTCGGGAACAGGATTGACGTGGCCGGTGATTTTTGTAGCGAGGCCGCCATAGTATTCGAAGCAGGTAGCCACGTCGGTAATATCGTATTCGGCCTCGACGATGGGCTTGCCGGTGTTGCGGCACTCGAGTTCGGCGAGCGCGGGCAGGTTTTGGCGAACTTTGTCGGCCATGCGAAACAGAACGCGGCCGCGTTCCTGCGCGGTGGTGGTGGACCACGGTCCGTCTTCGAAGGCTGCTTTGGCGGCCGCGACGGCGCGGTTCACGTCGTCGGCGTTGGCGTCGGGAACCTGGGCGATGACTTCTTCGGTCGAGGGATCGTAGACGGGGAAGGTTTTCGCGGATTTGCTGGCGACCCATTCTCCGTTGATGAACATCTGGTAGGTCTTGACTTCGGTTTGAACTCCGCTAGGCATCGTGGTCTCCTGCGGGGGCTAAAGCCCCGAATCTTTTTTCACGTTACCGCGGCCCTGAAGGGCCGCTCTTCCACCCTCATCTTGACGCGGCCTGAAGGCCGCTCTGCCACGGATCTTCCCACACAATTCAGCGCCGCAGTTCGCCCGCCGACACTGGTGACGCGATTGCTGCCATCTGAATCTGTTGTAATGCCTTTCGGCGGCCGTAAACGAAAAAGAAAAATGCGGCCAAGCCGATAAAAAACAGCGTGCCGCCGACCATCCAGACTTCGTACAACAACAGCGACGTGATCTGCTGGGCCGGGAAAAATACCAGGGCGATGCCGAGTATTGTTGTCAGCAGGCCGCTTAGTCCAGCCAGAAACATTGTCCCTCTGCCGTACTGGCCTTTGGGAGTCGGTTCGGTCAGGGCGAATTTGACCAAGGCTCCAAACGCGTAGACAAACGGAACCAGCTGCAACACCACCGCCAGCGAGAGGAGCTTTTGAAACGTTTCCTGCACTCCCGCACCGACGAAGTTCAAGATCACTAAAACCGCCGAGACGATTCCCTGCACGATTAGCGCTGCGTAAGGCGTGGCATAGCGCGGATGAATGTTGCCGAGCCAGGACGGCATGTAGGAATCGAGTCCGGCTACGAAGGGAATGCGCGAGCAGCCGCCGATCCAGGCTGAGCCGATGCCTGCGATCGAGAGGCTGAGCATGATCGCGAACGGCACGGTGATCCAGCCTGCGCTGACGCGCCCGGCCATGTGGCTGACGGCTTGGACGATTCCCTGCAGGACGTTCACGTCTTTGCCGACAGCAATGAGCAGCGTAAGCGTCGCGCCCAGGTAGAGGGTGCCGGAAAGAATACCGCCCCAGGCGACTGCGCCGGGCAGTGTGCGGCGAGGATCGCGAATCTCGTCTCCCATGACGGAGGCGAGTTCGAGGCCAACGAGGCCGAAACAGATCACTCCGAAAGAATTCAGAACGAATTTCGGATTGGCCGGGATGCGAAAATCGGCTCCGGTCAGAGTGGTCCCGAAACGCGACCAGATGATTACGCCGAGCCCGATGAGCACGGCCGCGGCAATGAAGGTTCCTATTGCGCCGAGGTTGTTGATCCACTTGCCCACACCAAGACCGAGGATGTTGAAGAACGTCAGCAGGGCAAGCAGGGCCAGCGAGGTGATTGCGGCGAACAGCTTGTTGTCGGCGAGTCCGTGGTGCGCGGGGCCAAGCACGTAGACTGAGACGCCGACGAAATAGAGCATGACGGTCGGCACGTAGAGCATGTTGTTGGTCCAGTAACACCATCCGGAGAGGAATCCGTGGAAGTCGCCGAAGACTTCTTTGGCCCAGAGGTAGACGCCGCCTTCTCCGGGATAGCGATGGGCTAGCTCAATGACTGCAATGCCCTGCGGCCAGAAAAACAGAAGAAGGGAGATGATCCAGAGCCAGACGGTGACGCCGCCGTTGGCTGCAATGGAGGGGACAACGTTGAGGTTGAAGACCGCGACCACGAAGAGCAGAACGAGATCGCGGCGCCCGAGAGCGCGGATGAGATGGGGTTGAGCGGGTTGTGCCGTGGTGGACAAGTTTGAGTGACCAGTGGCCAGTGATCAGTGGTCAGTTGCAGCGTGGCCCCTACCAGCTTAGGGCACTGACCACTGACAACTGACCACTGGTTTCTAATGCGCGACTTCGGCTGGGACACGCTCGCTGCGCTCCTGCTGCGCCTTGGCGAGCGAGGCGGCGATGTCGTTGAACGCGGCCAGGTGCTTGTCGATGTCAGCCTCGGTGTGTTGAACCGAGATGGTCCACTGCTCGTCCCACCAGTAAGGCTGCGCCATCACGCCGCGGTTCACCATGCCGAACCAGTAGTGACGCCAGAGATCGACGTCAATCACGGTCCAGTCGCGGTAGTTGCGAATTTCTTTCGGGTAAAGCATCAGCGCGCCGTTCGCTCCCGCGTCCGCGATATAGGCCTGCAGGCCGACTTTCGCGATTGTCTTGCGGTAGCCGTCTGCGAGTTTCTTGCTCAGCTTGTCGACGTGCGCATAGTTCTCGCGGGTGAGGACTTCGCGGAATGTCGCCAGACCGGCGGCCATCGAAACCGGATTAGTGTTGTAGGTGCCGCCGTGGAAGACCTTGTGCTGTGAGATCAGGTCCATCACCGACCTGCTGGTGCCGAAGGCCGCGAGGGGCAGGCCGCCGCCGATCGACTTGGCCAGGCAAATCATGTCGGGCGTGACACCGAAGTATTCGCTGGCACCACCCCATCCGAGTTTGCAGCCGGTCTTGACTTCGTCGAAGATCAGCAGCGCGCCGTTTTTCGTCGCGATCTCGCGGAGGCCTTTGAGGAAGCCGGGTTGCGGCATACAGAGGCCCACGTTCATCAGAATGGGTTCGAGGATGATCGCCGCGATTTCGCCGGGATTCTCTTTGAAGCGGCGCTCAACGGTGGCGAGATCGTTGAAGGTTGCAATCTTCACGTTCTCAATCGCGGCTTTCGGAACCCCCAGGCCTCCGGGAACGGAGGTTGGCGCGTTGATGTCGCCGTAGTCGGGCGCGTGCGGCTTCACGCTGACCAGAGCGCTGTCGTGCAGGCCGTGATAGGCGCCTTCGAATTTGACGATCTTGTCGCGCCCGGTGGCAGCGCGGGCCAAACGGATCGCGTGCATGGTAGCTTCGGTGCCGCTGTTGCCGAAGCGGCACATCTCGATTGGAAAGCGGTTGCAGATCTCTTCCGCAAGTTCCCACTCCATGTCGTGGGGCATGCCGAACATGGTGCCGGTGGAAAGGCGCTTTTCGACAGCCTTCATCACGGCGGGATGGCAGTGTCCGGCCATGAGGGCGCCAAAGGTCAGGTTATGGTCGATGTATTCGTTGCCATCGAGGTCGCGGAACTTGCTGCCGCTGGCGTCTTTGACGAAGATCGGCCACGGATCGTAGGCGCGATAGTTGCTGGCGACGCCGAGAGGAATGCGCTTGAGATTCTTCTTGTGAGCTTCGGCGGACTTGGGCGTTCGCCGCTCGAAAGTGGCGAGTTCTTTCTGTAGATCGGGGTACATCGAGGTCTCCGAGAAAACTCAGGCAGGCTGATTTCTTTCAGCGGGCCATTAGATTGCCCGGGCGGGGGAACCGCCCGGGATAGAACTCTTAACTCTACTCTGAAGTTCAGAAATAGAACTTCAAGGCGAACTGGACCAGGCGAGGGTCTTTCACCTGCGTCACCTGGCCAAACTGGGTGCCGTCGGTGCTGCTGCCGTCCGGGTTGTAGAACTGAGTATGGTTGAAGATGTTGAACAACTCACCGCGAAACTCGAAATGAGTCTTCTCGGTTACAGGAATGTTCTTGATGACCACAAAATCAGTCTCGCTGATTCCCGGCCCGCAACAGATGGTGCGGGGAGCAGAACCGACGTAGCCGAACACACCGTTTTCGGTAAATATCGAATTCTGGTCGGTCGGAGTATTGAAATAGTAGTTTCCGTTGCTTTGCGGACGGTGCCAGGTGAATGGACCAACCTGGTTGGGTTCGCCCGGCAGTTCAAAGTCATAACTATTCATCAACTCATTGTCAGAGGATGAGGTGATACGGATGGGGAATCCGGTCTGATAGGTCGTGATACCGGAAAGAGCCCAACCGTCGATGAATCTGCCCTTGAATCCGCTCAACTTGCGAGCCGGAACCTCCCAGTAATAGCTGAGGACGAAGCGATGGCGCGCGTCGAATAACGACAGCGAACGGTTATGGGCTCCGGGTAGAGGGTTCAAGATCCCCTCAAAGCTGGAGGCTTCGTCGAGCGACTTACTGAATGTGTAGGCGGCGGAGAACTGCAGTCCATGAGCGAATCGTTTATCGAGCGACGCCTGCAAGGAGTTATACGACGAATTGGCAATCGTGTCCTGCGCAAAGATGCTGCTGAAGACTGGAACGCCGCTGACGGGGCAACCATTGATGAAAGCCAGGTTGGTAAAGTCATAGCCGTTCAAGGGATTGCACTGCGGAGAAGAGTAGGGCCGCAACCCAATCAAAGTGATGCCGTTTGGCCCAACGGTGCTTCCGGCAGGAATCACTGAATTATTCTGCGCGTAAGGAAGGTGCAACGAATTAGGCAGCACCGTCCCTGGCTGAATCACAAAAGGAGCATCTTCGAGGTATTGCCCGCAGGTCACGTTGTCGCCGTATCCATCCTGGACGGCGCTTGGATTGACGGCCGAAATATTGGCGATATCCAGGCAGGTTTGCGGGTTCGAGTAGTTGATGTCGTGCGTGGCCAGCAAGCGATGTCCTTGAGAACCGACATAGCTGACTTCCAGTTTCATGTCTCTGGCTAGTTGGCGCTGAATGCTGAAGTTGTACTGCGCGGAATACTGCGTGCGCATGTGCGGCTGGAAATCGCCAAACAGGAGCAGGGGTTCAAAGATTGCCCAATCCTGAGGAGTGCCCCGTTTGGGAGTGAGAACGCCGTTGAAGGGGTTCAGATAACTAGTGCTGCCATCCTGACCCAGGAATGGCTGGTTGAACTGGGTTTCGTAAACAAACGTGCTTCCGCCGAAGGGCGGCTCTGCGCCGAACTGTGCCAGCACCAACTGCTCCATGGGGTTATAGAACATCCCCCAGCCGGCCCGGAAGCTGGTCTTGCCGGAATTTCCCGGGCTCCAGGAGAGCCCGATTCGAGGAGCAAAAGCCTTGTAATAAGTCTGGGTCATGCCCGCGGGCACACCCTTGTCGCCGGGAACGACCAATCCAACCGCGCTCTGCGAAGTGCAATCGGTATTGGGGCCGCCACAGGGAAAGATGGTTGAAGTCTGGCCGGGCCGGAAGGTCTGTACATGCTGCGCTTTGTCCGCCAGCGGAGTATCCAGCTCCCAGCGAAGGCCGTAGTTAAGCGTGAGGTTCGGCTTTATCTTCCAACTGTCTTGCGCGAACAGGTAGAGGCCGGTATTACGTACGTACTCGACCTGACCGGAACCTTGTCCGAACTGATCGGGAAGACCTAACAAATAATTCGGGTAGAGATTGCCTGCGCCCACATCGTTTGGGCCGCCGCCGTAGTACGAGAAGGTTCCATTTACGTTGTAATAGTAAAACTGGTTGAACTGCTGACGCCGAAGATCCACACCAAACTTATACGTGTGATTGCCTGACACCTTCGTGAAATTATCGGCAAACTGGAATGAATTTCCGACTTGCGGCAGCTGTCCTTCCGAGTTGTTGCCGATTGCGAATCCGCCGGAAATCGCAATAAAGGGAAGACCTTCGCGGGCGGCATTCAAGAACGGGTGGATGCCGTAGGTATTGCCCGAAACATCTCCGTAAAAACAGGGCACAGGCTGCGTGAGCCAGGAGGGCGGCGGTGGACAGGAGTTTTGTACGAGTTCGGTGTTCTGCGGTTTCTGGAAAGTTCCCTGGCCTTCGCGGTTGTAGTTGAACCGGAACTCATTGACGGCGCTGTTGGTGAGCGTCCAGGTGTGAGTGATGTTCCACTGCTGGATACGCTCGGCCACAACACCGCCAAACCCAGGCACGTTCGCGCCGGTAAGTTCGAAATTATCGAACGGACTCAGGGTGGTGTCGTCATCGAAATAGTAGTAAATGCTCAGATTTTGCTTGTCGGTGAGCCGGTGATCAACCTTTACCGTGAACTGATCGCCGCGTACCGATCGTACCGGGGTCGTAGTAATCAGGGAACCACCGTTCGGCGCGGTGGGAATGAATTGAAGGAGGTCTACCGCCGTGGGATCCATGCATGCCAGCGGGATCTGGCTGTTGGGAAAGATTGAAGCGTAGGCTGCTCCGTCGGAAATTGTTCCCCCGCCGATTGCAGTCGTGGCCGCTTGACAGCCGGGCCGACTTGTCAGCAGCGACGAATTCGACAGCGTTCCGGCAAACGGGCTGCCGGCCGGATTGACATCTGAGAAGTCCGCTACGATCTGCCCGTTCACTACATTCGTCGGAGATGGAGTTTCCATGGAGGTGGGAACGGTGACCGCCTGCGACAAGATCCCCTGACGAACACGCCGGCCCTCGTAGCTCGCGAAAAAGAATGTTTTGTTTTTAACAATCGGCCCGCCGAACGTGCCCCCGAATTGATTTTGATTGAACTGAGGCTTCGTGCAGGGAAGGCCTTCGGCGGCGGTCAAGCAGTAATTATTGGCATTGAGAACTTTGTTGCGGAAGAACTCATACAAATTCCCGTGCATGTCGTTCGTGCCCGACTTCGTAACTACGTTTACGACCGAACCGGAATTGCGGCCGTATTCCGCGTCAAATGTATTGGTCAGAACACGGAATTCCTGAATGCTGTCGGGGCTGGGTTGCACGGTCGGGAGATTGACGAACTGATCATTTGCGTCGCCGCCGTTTACGCTGAAATTATTGGCGCGCCCTCGGCCTCCATTCACGGAGACGGCACCCGGACTGTCGCTGCCGTAAATCAGGGTGTTGCTGGAACCTACGGTCGACATAACACCGGGCTGCAATTGCAGGAGCTGGTAAGTGTCCCGGGAATTTAAGGGCAGATTAGAAACCTGGCGGTCGTCCATGACCGCTCCAAGTTGGGTGCTGGTGGTGTCGACCAAAGGAGCTTCGGAAGTGACGTCGACCACTTCCTGAGCTGCGCCCAATTGCATGGTGATGTTCAAAGTAATCACCTGGTTCACATCGAGGGCGACGCTGTGGCGAATGGTTTTTTTGAAGCTGCGCAAATCGTAGGTGAGCGAATAGGTCCCCACTGGAAGGTCGGGAAATACGTAATCCCCACTGCCATTCGTGACCGTGTCGTGGGTGACGTTGGTAGCGTCGTTGGTGGCCGTAACCTTCACGTTGGACAGAACCGCTCCCGAGGGGTCGCTAATCCGACCGAGGATGCGTCCGGTTGTGCCCTGTGCGAAGAGCATCGAAGAAACGGACAGCAAGAGAACGGCAACGCTAACTGCGAACCAGCGGCTTCGATGTGACAGCATGGGACCTCCGCAATATCCGGGTGGGTTTGGAATTCTTGTTGAGAAGCTACTGCTTGCTTCCGCGCACAACCTTGCTATAATCCCGCAAGGTTAGAGAAGAGACAGGGGAACTGTCAAGGAGAAAAAAGTCGTGCGGCAGGCAGAAATCTTTCATTAGAACGTGATTCTGCGCACTGAGATTAAAGAATCCACATGGCTGAACCTTACTTGAAAATTGGAGACGTCGCCCGCAAAGTGGGGGTTTCGCCTTCGGTGATCCGCTCTTGGGAGAGTCTCGGACTCGCGCGTCCACGGCGCACCGAGAGCAAGTACCGGCTTTATACGGCGGAAGATGTGAAGTTACTGAAGCGGGCGCGTTTTCTTCGCAAAGTGCGCGGACTGAACGCAGCCGCAATCGTGCAGTTGCTGAAGCGGGAGGGGAAAGTACATGCGCCGGCGGACGGAAATGCGGGAGCGATTGGCGGACATCTACGGCAATTGCGGGCGCGGCGGCGGCTTTCGCTGGCGCAGGTCGCCGAGGCGGTGGGCATTTCTGTGGGCTTCCTGAGCGCTCTGGAACGCTCGCAGATGAGCGGTTCGGTAGGAACGCTGCGCAAGCTGGCGCGCTTTTATAAAACAAACATTCTGGATTTCTTCGAAGCCAATGGAGCAAGCAGCCGTCAGGTTCGTCCCTCGGAGCGGAAAGTGCTGGAAGCCGGCACCGGAGTCCGCATGGAACTGCTCGCGTGGGGAAACGCAGTGATGGAACCGCATTTGTTCCGGATCGCGCCGGAGGCGGGTAGCGGCGATCCGTACACGCATGAAGGCGAAGAATTCATCTACGTGTTGAAGGGCGATCTGGAAATCACGGTGGACGGCGAGGAATATCATCTCAAGCCGGGAGACAGTTTCTATTTCGAAAGCGCGACGCCGCACCGCTGGAGAAATCCCGGGCGCAAGGAAACGTGGCTGCTGTGGGTGAATACGCCACCCACATTCTAGATTTTCAACACACGAACCGTGACGTTTTTTGCGTTGGAAGCGCAGGAGAATCGCAGTGGACAAATGGGAGGAAAGAATGAAGTGGCAGCGCGCCGGACGCTTATGGCTCCTGCTGGCGACCGTGGTATGTCTCGCGGCGTGCTCCAAGAAGACTCCGACGCTCAATCTTCTGGTGTGGGAAGGGTATGCCGATCCCTCATTCATCACCGCCTTCGAAAATGAAAATCATTGCAAGATTTCTGCGTCTTACATGGGATCAAGCGATGAACTGATGGCAAAACTTCGCGGCGGAAGCGCGGGCAATTACGACGTGATTTCTCCTTCGAGCGATGTTGCCAGTTCGATTGCGACCTCGGGACTGGCGGCCCCGCTCGATTTGGCGAAGATTCCGAGCTATAGCCAACTCTCCTTACAGCTCACTTCCCTGCCGTTGGTTCATGTCAAGGATCAGATCTATGGAGTGCCGTTCATGTGGGGCCCGGACCCAATTGTTTACGACACCACGGCATTTCCGCAGCCGCCAGATTCGTGGAACGTGTTCTGGGATCCGAAATACAAAGGGAAGGTGTCAGTGTGGGACGATCTGTCGACCGTCTACATGGCGGCGCAGGTGCTCGGCTACGACAAGCCGGATCCGTCGCACCTCTACAACCTGAGCGATCCGGAACTCGAGGCGGTGAAAAAGAAACTGCTGGAACTGAAGCCGAATATCCGCAAGATGTGGGCAACCGGAGGCGAGTTGACCAATCTGTTTGAAAGCCATGAGGTCGTAATCGCAATGGGCTGGCCGCTCAATACCGCAGATCTAAAGAAGGCCGGATTTCCTGCAGGAGAAACCATCCCGAAAGAAAACACCACGGGCTGGATCGATCACCTGATGATCACTGCCGGAAGCGAGAACAAGGAACTGGCACACAAGTTTCTGGAATATATGGTCGAGGCCAAGACGCAAAAGCTGGTGACTGACAAGACCCACTATGTGCCGGCGAATCCGCAGGCAGGAAAACTGATGACGGCGGATGAAGTGAAGACGCTGCATCTCGACGACGTAGAGAATTACCAGAAGAGAATCTATTTCTGGCAGAATGTCTCGCGGCGCGCAAAGTACACCGAGATTTGGAACGATGTAAAAGCGGCGCAGTAAGACCTTCCCTGATGACGTTCAGTTATTCTTCATGGCCTCGATCACGACTGCGGGCGCGGCGCTTGTGAACAATCTCTCTGTGGCACGACCAACCCTGCTCAGCATCCGCAATGTAGCCAAGAATTTTGGGGCGAACCTGGTGTTGCGCAATGTGTCTTTGGAAGTTTCCGAAGGAGAATTTCTTACCATCCTGGGCGAGAGCGGGTCGGGAAAAACGACCCTGTTGCGCATTATCGCTGGATTTGAGACTGCGACTTCGGGCGAGTTGTGGATGGGAACGGAGAGGCTGGATCAACTGCCTCCGTACCGGAGGCGCGTGAACACGGTGTTTCAGAGCTACGCGCTATTTCCTCATCTGAGCGTGGAGCAGAACGTGGAATACGGATTGCGAGTCGCAAAGCGCCCGGCGGCGGAGATCGCCCAGCGAGTGGCAGAGGCGCTGGACAGAGTAAAGATGACTGGCTACGCGAGGGCGAAGCCGTCAAAGATCAGCGGTGGGCAACAGCAACGGGTGGCGCTGGCGCGGGCGCTGGTAAACCGGCCTCGACTGCTGCTGCTGGATGAACCCCTTTCGGCGCTGGACGCGAATTTGCGCCGCCAGATGCAGGTGGAGCTGAAATCACTGCAGCGCGATGTTGGCATTTCCTTCGTCTTCGTCACGCACGACCAGGAAGAGGCGATGGTCATGTCGGATCGCATCGCGCTGTTGCGGTCGGGAGAACTGGAACAGGTCGCGACGCCGCGCGAGATTTACAGCCGTCCGGCAACGGCTTACGTAGCGCAATTCATCGGGCACACCAACCTGCTGAAGGCGGAGGTGCGGGCCGGCGTCGCGAACTGCGGAGCGCTGTCCTGGACGGCTTCCCTGGCGGACGGGCCGGCTGTGTTTTCGCTTCGACCGGAAAATATTCATGTCGCGGGGGGAGCTCCTGCGGCCGGAGCGGCCCGGGTGCGCGGCCGCGTCATCCATCAGGCGTTTCATGGCGCAACCGAGTTCATGCGCGTGCAATGCGTCGACGGTCGAGTGCTGGTAGTGCGGACGGCGGGCGGCCTCGGGTTGCAGGACGAGGCGGAGTTGGAATTCTTTGCCGCGGATGCAATCCCGGTGCGTGAATCTCCGGAGAGAAAGTAATGTTTTCGCGCGCGTACAAAATTGCGGTCGCCGCGCCGCCATTGTTGTGGGTCACGGTATTCCTGCTGGTGCCGTACGCGCTGATGTTTTGCTACAGCTTCTGGTCGGTCACGCCCGCGCAGAACATCGTTCACTCCTGGAACTTTGAAAACTACAAGGAACTGCTGGAGAAGCCGGTCTATTGGGAAACGTTGCTGCGCTCGATGTGGATCGCTGCACGGGTCATGATGTTTTCGCTGGCGCTGGGATATCCGCTGGCGTATTTCTTGTCGTTTCATGCGGGCAAGCACAAGGATCTGCTTTACCAGATGGTGATCATTCCGCTGTGGGTCAGCTATCTGGTGCGAGCGTATGCGTGGAAGACAATTCTCGGATCCGACGGAGTGTTGAACACGCTTTTGCAGTATGTGCATGTGACCCGCCATCCGCTAGAGTTTCTGCTCTATAGCCCGTTCGCGGTTGTGCTGACGCTAACCCACATCTACACGCCGTTTACCATCCTCCCAATCTATGCAGCGTTAGAGCATATTCCGCGGAATCTGGTGGAGGCATCGCACGATCTCGGCGCTACGCCGGCTCAGACTTTCTGGAGAGTAATTTTTCCGCTATCGATTCCGGGAGTCGTTGCAGGGGCGACCTTCGCGTTCGTCTTAAGCCTGGGAGATTTTCTGGCGCCACTGCTGCTGGGCGGGCCGAGCGGCATCATGATTTCGAATATCGTGGTCAGCTTGTTTGGCGCGGCCTACAACTGGCCCATGGGCGCAGCGATTTCGCTGGGGATGCTGCTGATCGTAGTAAGCCTGCTTTTTCTCTCAGAGCGGCTGGAAAAACGATGGAGCTTCTCATGAGCGGGGCGGGAACCATTTCAAACTCGCGGGGACTGCGGTTGTATGCGGCAGCGGTATTCGCGTTTTTGTATCTGCCGATTGCCGTACTCATTCTTTATTCGTTCAATGGTCAAGGAGTAGGCGGATTTCCGCCTCATCACCTGACGCTGGATTGGTATCGGATTTTGTTTTCTGACGGCGCGATCTGGGATTCCGTGCTGAACAGCCTGCAGGTGGCATTGGCGGCGATGGCCATATCGCTGGCGTTCGGGATTCCAGCGGCTCTGGCGCTGGATCGGGCGACCTTTCCGGGCAAAGCGCTGTTTCGGCGACTGGTGCTGCTGCCGCTGATTCTGCCAGGAATTATCACCGGCTTGTCATTGCTCATGCTGTTCGACCTGACGGCGACCAAACTCAGTTTACTGACAATCATGCTGGGTCATGGGACGGCGCTGATCTCGGTGGCGACCACGGAGGTGTTCGCGGGATTGCAGAAGCTGGACCGGGCGCAAGAGGAGGCCTCGCTCGACCTCGGCGCAAATTACTGGCAGACGTTCTGGCGAATCACGGTGCCGAACCTTAAGCTGCCGATTATAGGAGCCGCGCTGTTGATTTTCACGCTGTCCATGGACGAGATCGCGGTCAGCTTCTTTCTGATTGGACGCGATAATACTTTGCCGCTGGAAATCTGGGGCAGGCTGAGGCGCGGGATCACACCGGAAATCAACGCGGTCTCGACCATTATCTTTATATTTTCTCTGGTCACGATTGTCTTCTGGTACCGTCTGCGGCTACGCAGTGAAGGTGCAGTCGATGTAGGGACGGAACTGCTGGAGACGTCCGATGATAAATCGGGGAAGATCCTGCCAACCGCGAGCCGTTAGATCTACTTTCGGCGTCGTCCCAAAATGGCACTCACGCCGTAAAAAATGTCCTAAATCTCTGGAGAGAACGAATCCCGATTGTGTAGCCTGCAATGTCGTGCCTGTCCAGATCCGCGAAGTCGGCAATCTCGTCGAGGGCTACAGGAATTGGGATTCCTGGCGGTCCAGTCTCTACTTCGGTTGCGTGCTTGGCGCAATCGCCATTTTTTATAGTGCTACGGTGAGGCCGGGCCATCTCTGGGCGGACGATTTCGCGATGTATGTGCACCACGCGCAAAACATCGTCGAAGGGCGTCCCTACGCGGAGACGGGCTATATCTACAATCCGCGAGTCCCGGCGTACAGTCCGGGAATGTATCCGCCGGTGTTTCCTCTCCTGCTAGCGCCCTCGTACCAATTGTTTGGGCTGAATTTGCTGCCCATGAAGTTGGAGCAGGTCGCATTTTTTCTGCTCGCGTTGGCGGCAGCGTATCTTTTGTGGAGGCGCGACGTTGGGTCGAGGTACGCTTTGGCGCTGATTGCAATCCTTGGGTTCAGCCCGGTTTTTTGGTCGGCGAAAGATAGCGTGCTTTCCGACTTGCCGTTCCTCTTCTTCTTTTATCTTGCGGCGCTCATAGCGCAACTGGCTCCTCGAAATGGAAAACGGTGGTGGGCGTGGGCGGTCATTCTGGGGCTGACAGTTTACACGGCACTCGGGACCCGAGCTGCTGGCATCGCTCTCATCCCCGGGTTACTGCTCTATGACACGCTGCGGCAACGCAAGGTCACACGCTTTACCGCCATTGCCGTGATGATATCGGTCGTTCTGGCCGTACTGCAAAATTACTTCATTGGATCTGCGCCCGGCGGGTACGTGCAGCAGGCTCATGCCATTACGATGCACACCATTCTGTTCAATCTCGCCGAGTATTCGCGTGTGCTGGCCGGATTCTGGATTGCGTCCGTGCGCAATGTATTTTCGTTCGTCGTGCTCGCAATCGTTACTCTTCTCACTCTGGCAGGCGTGCTTTATCGCTATAAGCGTGGCATCTCGATCATCGAAGCGTTGCTTGTGCCTTATCTTGGCATTCTTCTTCTGTGGCCCTATGCAGCAGGCGTTCGGGCGGTATTCCCCGTCATTCCATGGATTGTTTTCCTGGCGTTAACTGGCCTGCGCGGATTCAGCGAGAGGTTTGTGCGAAATTATGCCTGGGCCGCGACATGGGGATTCCTGCTGCTGCTCGCGATTTCCTTTGCGGAACGTTATCGCGTCATTGATTTCGGGCCAATTCGCGAGAACCAGGGTCTGCCGGAGTTCAATCAACTCTGTGAGACCGTTCGCAATCAAAGCGCTCCCGAGGATGTTTTCGTCTACTTCCGCGCGCGAGCACTGGCGCTCTACACCGGCCGGGCGGCCTCAACCTACAATCATCGCGGCACAGAAACAGATCTTGAGCAAGACTTGCAGAAGATTCACGCTGCGTACTTGATCACGACCAGCGCCTTCGATGAGGACGGCGGCTTTCTCCGCCGGTACGTGCAAAACCATTCCGAGAAATTCGATCTCAAGTATCAGAACGCGAAGTTCAACATGTACCGCATCCGAACCCCGCGTGATGCCGCAAGCGCGTCCAGTCCGCATTCAGAAATGCCAGGCAACTAGCCTCCGACATAGTAAAGTGGTAACAGAGACAAATCAGGAAGGATTCCTTTTGAGTTCAGGCATTCGCAACATCGCCATCATCGCGCACGTAGACCATGGCAAGACCACGTTGGTCGACGCCATGCTGCAACAGAGCGGCACGTTTCGCTCCAACGAGCACCACGTCGAGCGCGTGATGGATTCCAACGAGTTGGAGCGCGAGCGCGGCATCACCATTCTGGCGAAGAACACCGCGATCTTCTATCACGATGTGAAGATCAACATTGTGGACACGCCGGGCCACAGCGATTTTGGCGGCGAAGTGGAGCGCGCGCTGAAGATGGTGGATGGAGTCATGCTGCTGGTGGACGCCAGCGAAGGCCCGCTGCCGCAGACCCGCTACGTGCTGAGCAAGGCGCTGGAGGCGAAGCTGCCACCCATCGTTGTCATCAACAAGATTGACCGTTCCGATGCGCGGCCGCAGGAAGTGCTCAACGAAATCTACGACCTCTTCATAGATCTGGATGCCAAGGAAGACCAGATCGACTTTCCGGTGCTCTACACCAACGCCAAGATCGGCACTGCGACGACCGAAATCAAGGGAGGCGGCGAGGATCTACGTCCCCTGTTCGACGCAATCCTGAAGACGATTCCGCTACCCAAAGGCGATCCTGGGGGGCCGCTGCAGATTCTGGTCGCGAATCTCGATTACAGCGATTATCTGGGCCGCCTGGCGATCGCCCGAGTATTCAACGGGAAAATGTTTACCGGCGAGGAAGTGGCGATCGCAAAACTGGATGGCACGCTGCACAAGACCAAGATCACGAAGCTGTTTTCCTTCTCGGGACTGAAGCGAACCGACATCTCTGAAACGGAATTAGGAGACATCGTTGCCGTAGCTGGCGTGGAAGGAATCACGATCGGCGAGACGATTACCGAAGCCGACAATCCGGCTCCGTTGCCCCATATTGCGATTGATGAGCCGACGATTGCGATGCTGTTCACGGTGAACACGTCTCCATTCGCCGGAAAAGACGGCACCTATGTGACATCGCGAAATCTGCGCGAGCGGCTGGAGAAAGAACTCCTCACGAATGTATCGTTGCGCGTGGAAGATACGGGAACTACTGATTCTTTCAAAGTGCTGGGACGCGGCGAGCTGCAGCTTTCGATTTTGATTGAGATGATGCGGCGCGAAGGCTATGAACTCATGGTCGGCAAGCCGGAGATCGTGACCAAGCGCATCGACGGCAAGCTGATGGAACCGGTAGAGCATCTCACCGTCGATGTGCCCGAAGAATTCGTCGGCGTGGTCATGGAGCAACTTGGATCGCGCAAGGGCGAAGTCACCAACATGCACAACCACGGCTACGGCCGCGTGCGCATTGAGTTCCGGGTTCCCAGCCGCGGGTTAATCGGTCTGCGCAGCCAGTTGCTCACCGACACGCGCGGGACCATCGTCATGAACTCGTTGTTCGATGGGTATACCGAATGGCAAGGCGAGATTCCGCACCGGCTTACCGGTGCGCTCATCGCGGATCGTGGGGGAGTATCTACGGCTTATGCCTTGTGGGGCCTGCAGGAGCGCGGCGAACTCTTCGTCGGCCCAGGGGTAGAGCTCTACGAGGGCATGATCATTGGGGAAAACGCCAAGGATACCGATCTCGACGTGAACGCCGTGCGCGAAAAGAAGCTGACCAACATGCGCGCATCCACCGCCGATGAAGCCATTCGCCTGGTGCCGTTCAAGCCGCTGAATTTGGAGCAGGCGATCGAATTCATTGCCGACGATGAGTTTGTTGAAGTCACTCCTACCTCGCTGCGCCTGCGCAAGAAAGTCCTGCAGGCGAACAAGCGCAAGAAAAGTTCAATGGCCGCAGTCGAAGAATCGTGAATCGAGCACGCAAGCCCGGCGAAAAAGACATAAAGAAAAATGCCCCGCTGCGCATGTTTCTCGTGCCTTGCAGTTGCGGAACGACTTTTGCCGTAGCTGAAAACTATGATCATCAGGGAACCGCTTGGAGCCGTTACCTGATCTGTCCCGGATGCGGGAAGCGACACGATCCCAAGAACCGCCTGCTGCAAATGGGCTTTCACCAGGAGGGATATTGGAAGGTCGACGATTGCTGATCGGGGCTGTTACGGGATCGCCATGCCGGATTGATTTGACAAGCCCTTTAAAGAAAACCTGCTATACTGCTCGCCGCATTTGACTGTTGCCAGCTCCGGTATCGATTTTCAGGAACGGCCTTCCCCGACCTGCCAAGTCCGCCGAATTGAGCTTGCACTTCCGACAGCTCAATGCAGAGGCAGACGCGTGAAGAATATTTTCGTGGGGAATCTCAGCTTCAATACCAATGAAGACGAACTGCGGCAGTTGTTCGAGTCGTACGGGCAGGTGGACCGTGTCAGCATCATGACGGACCGCGATACCGGGCGCTCACGCGGCTTCGGGTTCGTGGAAATGTCCAGCAACGAAGACGGCGAGAAGGCGATCGCAGGTTTGAATGGCTCGCAAGTTGGCGGACGCACGATCAATGTCAACGAGGCGCGCCCCAAGGTAGAGCGGGCGGGTGGTGGGGGCGGTGGTGGCCGCGACCGCGGCGGACGCGGCGAAGGTGGCGGCCGGCGCGACCGCTGGTAAACAGGACTTCTTTCCCAGACTCAACGATTAAGTCTCAGCGGATCGATGGCACGGCAGCCGGAAAAACGTCACGGCAGCCGCTGAATTGGTCGAGAGTGCACGCATTTCGGACGTTGATACCCTTTCCTGTGCCCATGTAGACTGTAAGTACGCGTGTGCGCCCGTAGCTCAGCTGGATAGAGCGGTTGCCTCCGGAGCAACAGGTCGGGAGTTCGAATCTCTCCGGGCGCACCAGAATTCCCCCCAAAGAAAAGCGAAAACAAGGTTTCCTGCGGATATGCGCTCGGTGTCGTGTAGCCGCAGGTGTGCATGCTTAGAAAATTCATCCTGCAAAGGAACTCCGTGGGTAAAGATGTTGGGAGCATCAGTGCTGTGTGGGTACGATGGCTGGCGCTGGGACTCATCGCGGCAGCGCCGTTCTGCTGTGCTGACGAGTCTTCAAACAAGGCACCCGTTTCTAATGTGAATGATTCCGGTTTATACCTCAAAGTGCAACTCGGGCGCCCAATCAAGTTCTCGAAGCTGAAGCCGGGCGAGATTGTAGAGGGCACGTTGTCGAGAGACGTCTACTCCGCAGATCGCAAACTGTTCTCCGCGGGAAGCAGCGTGCGCCTGCGAGTCGATCATCTGGAAAAGAGGAAGCGAGCTCCGAATGACCACTGGCCGTGGGTCGTAAAGGCATTCGCGCCCCGGCACGAGAATTATCCGGTCTTTAGGGAGGCCACTGTGGCCCAAGGCATAACCGAAAAGGCCTTGAACGTTTCGGTGATTTCGATGGGCCGTATGCGTGACGTGTACGCAGCGAGCAAGAAGAACAAATCGTCTGGGAGCGGACATAACCTGATGGAGTCGGGGGCGACTAGCGCGAGGAAGAATCCAGCGCCAACGATCGTTATGGAGGCCTTCGAAATCAAAGCGGCAAGTAGCGCGCCTGGTCCGATGGATAGCGTCGGCTCCCATTCGGACCGAGCCGCACCACCCGCGCTACCGATCGGAACTCGCTGCAAAATTGTCCTGCTCAGCGACGTGAGCGCGTCGAAGAGCAAGGCAGGCGACATCGTCAACGCGCGCCTCATCGAGCCCTTACTAGCGGATTCGAAGGCAATATTGCCCGCCGGCAGCTACCTTAAGGGCAGAATCTTAAAAACGACTCCGCCGCGATGGCTCAGCAGGCCGGGATCGCTGAACCTCGATTTTACGGACATCACGTTGCCGGACGGCGATGAGTTCGCTCTAGCCGCTTCAGTAGCCGACGCCGAACTCGACGAACGCTCCCACACCAGAATTGATTCTGAAGGTAAGCTCCATGGGGAAAGGCCGGGCAAGGCATGGATGGCCGTCAATCTTGGAGTAACCGCCGGGATTGCCAAAGAAGTGGATGATAGCGTGCAACTTGTAATTGAGGCGATTGCCGCGACGGCGACCGACGCGTCCACGGCGGGAACTTCGCGTCTGATTTCCAGTTGCGTATCTGCCGTGTATATGGCCACGCGTCACGGCAGGGATGTCGTCCTGCCACGGTTCACAGAGATGGATATTTCGCTGGACCGCCCATTATCCTTGAATACGACAGACGTCGCCGCGGCGAATGGCGACGCAGCAACAAAGTAGCCCGCACGCGATATTTTCGAATGAAATACGATGCCATCCTGGTGGTTTCTTTCGGCGGTCCCGAATCGCGGGAAGATGTCATTCCTTTTCTGGAAAATGTCCTGCGGGGGAGAAACGTTCCGCGCGAGCGCATGCTGGCAGTCGCCGAACACTACTACCACTTTGAGGGCAAAAGTCCGATCAACCAGCAAACGCGCGACCTGATCGCGGCCCTGGAAGCCGAGTTATCCCAGCATGGCCCGCAGCTGCCCGTGTACTGGGGAAATCGCAACTGGCATCCCATGCTTGCGGACGCACTGCGGCAGATGAAGCTGGATGGCATTGGGCGGGCGCTAGCTTTTGTGACTTCGGCATACAGTTCGTATTCGGGCTGCCGCCAGTATCGCGAGGATATCGCGCGCGCGCAGGCCGAGGTGGGATCGGGCGCTCCCGAAATCGACAAGATACGTCCATTCTTTAACCATCCGGGATTCATTGCAGCAACGGAAGAGCGGGTGGTCGATGCATTGAACCAGATCCCGGAAGCCGCCCGGCAGAATATCCAACTGGTGTACGTCGCGCACAGCATCCCGATTTCTATGGCGAACACCAGCGATTATGTAAAGCAATTAGAAGAGGTGCGGAGGCTGGTCTCGGCAAGGCTCGGTGTGCAGAGCGATGCTCTGGTTTATCAAAGCCGCAGTGGAGCGCCGGGACAACCCTGGCTTGAGCCGGACATTCTCGATTACCTGCGCGAGGTGAAATCAAAGAATCTCGCCAGCGCGGTTGTGCTGGCGCCGATCAGTTTCATTTCCGACCACATGGAAGTTCTTTACGATCTTGACATCGAGGCGCGGCAACTCTGCGAATCTCTGCAATTGCCGATGGCTCGAGCGAAGACCGTGGGCGTGCATCCGAAATTTATCGCCATGATTCGAGAATTGATTCTGGAGCGGACAGAGGGCGCCGAACGGAAGGCGTTGGGATCGCTCGGTGCGCGGCCGGATATCTGCGCGGAAGATTGTTGTCCCGCGCCGCAGAGGTCCGTACGGCCGACAGCGGCCACAGAAACAAGGTAGAAAGACGATTCAGCCGCGCACCGGCTGCGCGGGTTTCTCGTAATCGGTGGCTTTGGGGCTGCCCTGAACGAGGCGCATCGTGTCGAGAATAGTCTTCACCACCGGCTCATTCCCTACCGCCGTGTTGATCATCATGTGGTAAAGAGAGCGGGTGGGCCAGTCCGCGTTGAAATAGTGCTTCACGTACGCGATTCGCTCGCGATCTACGGAATCCACCAACTCCTCGGCTTCTTGTTCGGAATGGCCTTCAGCGATGGTGCGGCGGATTTTCTCCGCTCGCGGCGCATAGAGAAACACATGAAAGGCCGCGGGATTTTCGCGCAGAAAGAAGGGTGCGCCGCGTCCAACTATTACCGCGTTGCCTTCCTGTCCCAACCTGTTCATGATCTCCTGCATCATCGCCATCATGCGGTCGGTGTCGAATACCTGGCTGCCCAGGGGAGAACTGCGCTCGTAGCTGCCGCGCCAGAAAGCTTTAGAGAGACGGTGCAGCCGGCTGTCCATGCGTTCATCACAGCGCAGGACGGCCGAGGGGTCAACGTGAGCGAGACGGGCGATTTCTTCGGTTAAGAGATGGTCCCATAGCTTCCATCCCAGATGCTTTGCCAATTGGGCAGCAATGGCAGCTGCCCCACTACCGTATTCGCGCTCAATGGTGATAACGCGGAACATGGCCTATTTTTAGTGTACCGCCATTCCTCCGCCGGGCTTCGATTTTTTGATCAGGAAAACAGCCGGGACCATCAACAGAATGGCCACTCCCAGGAACCAGAAGCAATCGAGGTAGGAAAGCATAGTGGCCTGTCGTTGGACGGTAAATTGCAGGAGCGCATAGGCTTGCTGGTTCGCGCCGGCGGCACTTGCGCCATGGGACTGCATGGCTCGAGCAGCCCCGGCCAGCATATTGCGAAGTGCAGGGTTCGACGCGGTCAGGTTGCGCGAGAGATCTGTGAGATGAATCTGGGTACGCCGGTCGAGCATGGTAGTCACGACCGAGATTCCCACGCTGCCGCCAATATTGCGCGCCAGATTCATCAGGCCCGACGCCGCATTATTCTTATCCCGCGGCAGAAACGCGTAAGCAGCGGTATTGATAGGAACGAACAAAAACGCCATGCCTATGGCTTGCAGCACACGCGCAGTGGCCACCGTGCGAAAGTCGATGTTGAGATCGAAGTTGGTCATGTGGAACAGGGAGAACGATAAAACGACCAGCCCGAACAGAAGCAGCCATCGCGGGGTATAGCGCGAGAGCAGAAATCCGACCAGCGGCAGCAACATGATAATCGCGAACCCGCCCGGCATCAGGGCCAGTCCCGCCTGCTCCGCCGTGTATCCCAGCAGGGTTTGCGAAAACAGCGGCAGCAGCAGCGTGCTGCCGAGCAACGCGAATCCCAGCATAAACATGAGAAGGTTTGAGATGCCGAACGTGCGGTCGCGGAATAAATGCAGATCAATGATCGGGTCCTTGTGCGTCCACTCCCAAAAAACAACGAAGATCAGAGACGCAATGCTGACGATCGAGAGAATCAGGATGAAATGCGACTCGAACCAATCCTCGCGCTGTCCCTTATCGAGAACTACCTGGAGAGTTCCAAGTCCCAGGGCTACAAAGCCGAGGCCAATGTAATCGATGTGGGTTTCGCTCAGCTTCCGGCGCTTCAAATAGGGCGGGTCCTCGATGAGGCGCGAGGTGAGCAGGATGGAGAAAATGCCTACCGGAATGTTGATGAAGAAGATCCAACGCCAGGTAAAGTTGTCGGTGATCCATCCGCCCAGAGTCGGGCCGATCGCCGGAGCGGTCACCACCGCCATTCCGTACACTGCGAAAGCCATGCCGCGTTTTGCAGGAGGAAACGTATCGGCGAGAATTGCCTGCTCGCTCGGCTGCAATCCGCCGCCGCCTGCACCCTGGAGAACGCGGCAGATGATCAACGTGGCCAGATTCGGGGCCAGCCCGCACAGAAATGAACTGATCGTGAACAGTGCCACGCAGCCCATGTAGAAATTCTTGCGGCCGACAACGGACGATAGCCATCCACTGAGAGGAAGCACGATGGCGTTTGAGACCAGATAGGAAGTGAGCACCCACGTACTCTCATCCTGGCCCGCAGAGAGACCGCCGGCGATGTGAGGCAAGGCGACATTGGCAATGGAGGTGTCGAGCACCTCCATGAACGTCGCCAGGGTAACCGCCAGCGCGATGATCCAGGGATTGACCGCAGGACGCCAGACATCGGCGTGGTCCATCGTCGTGCTGGCAGCGCTCATTGTCGAATCCAGACCTTGGGCGTGACCGACTCGCCGGGACGTAATTGATGATCGTTGTTCGAGCCTGGATCGAGGTCAATCTTTACCGGAATGCGCTGCACCACTTTGACGTAATTTCCTGTGGCATTCTCCGGAGGCAGCAAGCTGAAGCGCGCGCCGCTGGCGCCGGCAATGCTGTCCACTTTGCCGCTGTATTTGCGCCCGTTAGCGTCAACTTCGATGGTGACGGGTTGTCCTGGTCTCATATTCCGCAGTTGAGTTTCTTTGAAGTTCGCGGTGACCCAGACGTCGTCGAGGTTAATGACTTTCATCAACTCCTGTCCGGGAGCCACATTCTGGCCTACCTCGACGGTGCGGTCGCTGACGATTCCATTCACGGGAGCGACAATCTTGGTGTATTGCAGGTTGAGTGCTGCCTGATCTAGATCCGCCTTTTTGCGCTGCGCTTCCGCCAAAGCTGACGTGGCCCTGGCACGCGTTACTTGCATCTGCCGGGGGGCGGTATTGGCATTGGCCCAGTTGGCTTGCGACTGCACGAGCTTTCCCTGGGCTTGCGTCACCTGCTGCTGGGCCGCATCGGCATTCGCACGAGCTGCTTCCACCGCGGCAGCGCTGGCCTGTGCGGCAGCGGTCGCTTGATCGAATTGCTGCTGCGAGATTTCCTGCTTCTGCACGAGCTGCTTGTAGCGCGCCAGATCGTTCTGCGCCTTTACGTTGTTGGCCTCGGCCTGTTGCACTTGTGCTTTGGCGGCCGCTAATTGCTGCTGCGCGACCTGAATCCCCGCTCGTGCGCTGTTCACGTCAGCTTCCGTGGCTGCCACCTGGCTGGTGGTACTCACCGAAGTGATCGGAACCGTCACACCCGCCGCCTGGGCGGCGGCCCGCGCATCTTCAAAGTCAGCTTTGGCCCGATCGTACGCAACCTGGTAATCCGCCGGATCGATCTCGACCAGTACGTCCCCCGCGTGCACATACTGGTTATCGCGCACGTTGAGCTTGATCACGTGCCCGGAGATGCGGGCGCTCACGGAATTGATGTGCCCGTCCACCTGAGCGTCGTCGGTTGATTCATAACTGGTGAAGTACCGGTAGGCAAAAATACCCGCGATTACCAGAACGACAATCGCAATCACCAGCGCGATGCGGAAACCGCCGCTCTGGGTGCGTGACGGCCGGGTGCGAAAGTCGCGTTCTGTGGATGGCAGCGGCCGGGTGGTGGATTCATGGTTCTCGGCGACAGTCCGGTCGGCTGTGCCAGAGGGAGGACTCTGCGTGGTGGTTGGCTCCATACCTTATTGATTGCCTTTCAGATAACGCCTGACGCCCTGTTCGGCATCGCCGATTGCGTAGGCCAGTTCGACTTTCGCGAGATTATGAGCATAAAGACTTTGAATGTAGTTTTCGTGCGCGGCGGCAACCGATTCCTGCGCCTGCACAACTTCCAGATTATCCGCAACTCCGGCGGTGAAACGATCCTGCGATTGCGCCAGCGTCTGTTCCGCCAGATCGACGGAGCTGCGCGCCACCTCGACCTGCTGGGCGGCGGCATTCAGATCGAGCAGCGCTGTCCGCACTTCATAATCGATTCGGCCGTGAAGGTCGCTAAGTTGAGAACGAGCCTGCTTCAACTGCGCATCGGCTTCGAGTACATCGGAGTGAACGCGGTTGCCGGCGAAAATCGGAATGTTCACTCCCCCTAAAACCTGCCAGGTACCGTTGGATTGCGCAGGATTGACGCCGATATCGCCATAGTTTGCCGCAAAGTCTACTGTAGGATACCGGCCGGCAGCCGCCCCACGCCGCGACAGTTCAGCGCTCTGGACGCGAGCCACAGCTGCCTGATAGTCAGAACGTCCTGAGTAGGCATGCTGCAAGTAGGCTTCGAGCGGCAGCGGCGTCAATGCCTGATAGGGCGCCTTCTCCGTCAGTACAAACTGCTGGCCGGGAGGCAGGCCGATAATGCGCGCGAGACTCAGTTCGGATTTGGCCAGATCATTGCGGGCAACAATGAGTTGTTGCTGGCGGTTTTGCAATTCAACTTGCGAGCGCAAGGCGTCAATCGCGGGTGTCAGTCCCGCCCGCTGCTGGTCCGCAGTTTTGTCGTAGAGGGCTTGCGCGCTTTTTACTTGCGCTTCGGCAGTTTCCACTCTGGCGGCAGCGGCGATCGATTGCAGATACGCGTTGCCGACCGCAAGCACAACCAGTTCGCGGGCATCTTTGAAGTTGAGTTCGGCGGCTTTCACGCCCTCAGAAGCCGCTCGCTCTCTCTCAAGGTTCCTGAAATTGAAAAGCGATTGGCTGAGCGAAGCGCGAGCGTCGAAATAATTGAATGCCGGCACCACGCGAGGGAAAGCGGCGGCACGCGCGCCTGGCGGGCTGAGGATCGGCCCGAGCTTCTCGAAACCCAATGCCGCCAAGCTTTGGGTCTGGACATTCTCTATGATCCGGCCGCTCACATTGGGTAAGAGTTCGGCCAGCTCTTTCCACCTCTCGCCGCGAGCCGTCTCGGTCTGATCGCCGGCCAGCAACAATCCAAGGTTATTTCGCAATCCTCGATCGATGGCCTCTTTGAAGTCGATCTGAAGGATGTCGGGCGTGGCTTTCCCTTCTGCCGCGCTCCCCAGAAATGGACTCTGCGCTCCAGGCAACGTGACGCTGGGGACTCCGGGAGATCCTGAAGTTTGAGCTGGCAGGTTTAGGGGAGCAAGAAACGTAAGAAGGCTGAAAATTAAAGCGAACCTAATTTTCAATGAGCGTTCCATTCTTTATCTGGGAGCGTGAGCATCCTGACGAGGAGGCCCAACGTCCTTTCACCGTATAAGCATAACTCCCAACTTTCGATTCACTTACGGGAGTTTGCGATGCAAAGATTTAGACAGAAAACAGCAATCCGGCGGGACCAGGCGCCCAAGAAACCGGTTTTGGAGGGTCTCGGTGAGAGGGGAAATCATCGCCCGAAATAAGGGCGTCCGAATGGCCCCAAAGTCCAATGTCTTAGGTGCGTTGCCTGGCGCAAGGCACGCCAGTAATCTGAGCACGTACGAGGAACTGCGTCATGCACAAGTGTGTCCTATTATTCGCGGCTGCACTCGCCGCATTAACGCTTAGCCCCATGTCTGCTCAAAGCACTGGGGACGCCGCTCACCCGGATCGGAAGGTGGCCTCCCGCGTCGCCCCTGCGTATCCCGAACTGGCGAGAAAAATGCACATTCATGGAACGGTCAAGGTCGAGGCCATCGTACGACCCAATGGCCAGGTCAAGTCGACCCGCCTTTTGGGAGGGAATCCGGTGCTCGTTTCCGCGGCTTTGGACGCTGTGGCAAAGTGGAAGTTTGAGACCGCACAGACTGAGACCACCGAAATCGTCCAACTCACTTTTGACGAGCAATGATTCGAGTGGCTCGCCCACGACCTTTTCATCCGGTGCTGAACACAACCCATTCTTGGTACTTACGCACTCGGTATATGTGACTTAGGTCATCTTGAATCCGAGTACTGCGCGGTTCAATCTACCCGAGGCACTTATTCTGCATACGAAAGACGAACAGGGCATGAGTGTGGCTTCAGGAACTGACTGGACCCGAATCCTTTCTGACCCGGACCTGGTCCGGCAAGTTGGCAAGCTGCTGCAAGCTTACCGCGAAGCTCCGGTCGAAAAGCGGGAGGAAGCGCTGCTTGCGGCTATGCGCGAGATCAAAGCCGGGCGCCTCACTCTCAAAAAGGCCACCGCGCCCGTCGAGGAAGCCGCTGTCCTGCACCCCGTGCCCACGCCACCGTCCGCGACCCCTCCATTTGAGCCCGACCTGTTCAGCCCCAACTGGGGAAGCGATCGGCGCCGCCATCCACGAATCAAATGCTTCGTGGCCGTGGAATTACGCGTGGATGAAAAATCGACTCCCGTTTGGGGGAACCTTTCGAATACCAGTGCGGGCGGATGCCTGGTAGAAATTGCCAGCCCAGTCAAGCCGGGGGCGAAGGTGGAAATCGGACTCTGGGTGCCCAATGGAAAGATCTGGGTCAAAGGGTTCGCCCTCAGCGGAGTGGTCACGCGTAGCGCTCCTGCCAATGGGGTTCGCGTCCGTTTCGATAACATGGCGCCTCCGGAACGAGAAAATCTGCGTCAGTTCCTCAAATTCGTGCACGAGACGACGCGCACCGCGCATAACGAGAACGGCTACATTCAGATGTTGAAGTAATTTTTTTTCTCACTCCTGCAGCTTTTTCACCGCATCTCAATCCACACCCCGGCGGAAATTGGTACACTTTCTGCGTATTGAACCCTTTCTATAGGCGGGAACTCTAATCCGGGTAAGGCCGATCAAGCACCCGGCAGGACGAGCCGGCGGGAGGAGCAGATCGCATGGTAGCCAGCGAACAAGTTTTGGCCACAGGTCAGCAACTGGATACGCTTTGTGTCAACACCATCCGAACCTTGGCCATAGATGCGGTCCAACAGGCGAATTCCGGCCATCCGGGAGCGCCCATGGGGTTGGCTCCGGTCACGTATTGCCTGTGGCAGGAATTCTTGCGTTACGATCCCGCCGATCCCACGTGGTTGAACCGGGACCGCTTCGTGCTCTCGAACGGCCACGCGTCAATGCTGCTCTATGCCATGTTGCACCTGGCCGAAGTTCGGCAAGTTGACGAGCATGGGCGCATCACCAAGGAACCCGCCGTTTCCATGGATGACATCAAGCACTTCCGGCAACTGGGAAGCCGGACGCCCGGGCACCCTGAATCGCACATCACCACCGGAGTTGAAACTACCACTGGACCCCTGGGGCAGGGAGTTGGCAACAGTTTAGGAATGGCGATCGCCGGGAAGTGGCAAGCGGCGACATTTAATCGGCCGGGGCTGGAAATCTTTGATTTCAACGTTTACGCGATGTGCTCCGATGGCGATCTGATGGAAGGTATTGGCGGCGAGGCGGCCTCGCTGGCAGGGCATCTGAAGCTGGATAACCTGTGCTGGATTTACGACCACAATTCCATCACGCTCGACGGCCCTGCGAATTGGTCTTTCAGCGAGGATGTAGCGACACGGTTTGTAGGCTATGGCTGGAACGTCACCCGCGTGGCTGATGCCAACGATCTCGCGATGCTGGCGCGGGCTTTCGAAATTTTCCGCAAAACGAAAGATCAGCCCACGCTGATTATTGTCGATAGCCACATCGGCTATGGCTCTCCGCACAAGCAGGACACGAATGCCGCGCATGGAGAACCGCTCGGCGAAGATGAAGTTCGCCTGGTCAAGAAATTCTATGGATGGCCGGAAGATGCCAAGTTCCTGGTGCCGGACGGAGTGCGCGAGCATTTCCGCGAGGGGATTGGCAAACGCGGACGGGACGCACGCGCGCAGTGGTCCAAAACCTTTTCCGATTACTCGCAAAAATATCCCGAGTTGGCCGAGCGCCTGAGTCAGATGCAGCATCACGAATTGCCTGCAGGTTGGGACAAGAATCTTCCCACCTTTCCTGCGGACGCCAAGGGAGTCGCGACACGCGAAAGCGGCGGTAAGGTGCTCAACGCGCTCGCGCAGAATATTCCGTGGCTGATTGGCGGCTCAGCCGATCTGGCAACCTCGAACAAGACAACTCTGAAGTTTCCGGGGGCAGAGGACTTTCGGGCGGGCAGTTACGCCGGACGCAACCTGCACTTCGGTGTGCGCGAGCACGTGATGGGCGCGAGCGTGAACGGGCTGACGGTCTCGGGGATTCGCGCGTACGGTGCGACTTTCTTCAACTTCAGCGACTACATGCGCGCCAGCATCCGGCTGGCGGCACTGATGCAGATTCCTTCCATTTTTGTCTTTACCCACGATTCGATCGGTTTAGGGGAAGACGGCCCGACACATCAGCCGATCGAACAACTGGCTTCGCTGCGCGCCATGCCGAACCTGATAGTGTTGCGGCCCGGCGACTCCAATGAGGTCACGGAGTGCTGGAAGATTATTGCCAAATTGCAGCATTCCCCGGCGGCGTTGGTGCTGACCAGGCAGGCAGTCCCGACTCTCGATCGCACGAAATATGCGCCGGCATCCGGCGTAGCAAAGGGCGCGTATGTCCTCGCTGACGCGCCGGGCGGTAAACCGGATGTCATTCTTCTGGGAACGGGCAGCGAACTTTCTTTATGCGTGGATGCCTATGAAAAGCTGAAAACCGAAGGCATCAACGCTCGCGTGGTCAGCATGCCTTGCTGGGAGATCTTCGACGAGCAGGATTCCGCTTACAAAGAGAGCGTTCTGCCTTCGAACGTGACCGCCCGCGTTTCCGTGGAGATGGCCGCGACCTTCGGCTGGGAGCGTTACACCGGCAGCAAGGGCCGCAACATTGGCATGCACCGCTTCGGCGCGTCGGCTCCGCTGAAGGATCTGTTGAAGTACTTCGGGTTTACCGTAGATAAAGTCATCGCCGAGGCACATGCGGCAATTGCGGGCAAGTAATCACCCAGCAAGAGCTTAGGCTCGACCGGAGGGCGGCAGATTTGGCTGCGCCGGTCGTCAACTCATCGTCATCCAACAGGTATGGAGGCACTCATGCAGCCTACTGGAGTTCTGGAAAACTCTAAAGCTACGAAAAATCCGTTAAAGGAATTGTTGAAGTACGGGCAGTCGATGTGGCTCGACTACATCCGGCGCGACCTGTTCACCACCGGCAAATTGAAGAAGATGATCGAGGACGACGGGTTGCGCGGAATGACCTCGAATCCGGCGATCTTCGAAAAGGCAATTGCCGATAGCTCGTTGTACGACGACATTCTTGCTTCGCTGGCGTCGCGCAAGGATCTCGATGCAACCGGGCGCTTTGAGCAAATCGCGATCCGCGACATTCAGGATGCTGCGGACGCGTTGCGTACGGTGTATCAAGAATCGAATTTCCGTGACGGCTACGTCAGCCTGGAGGTATCGCCCTACCTGGCGCGCAAAACCAAAGAAACGATCGATGAGGCACGCCGCCTTTGGAAGGCGGTGCAGCGCGACAACGTCATGATCAAGGTTCCGGGCACCGCCGAAGGACTTCCCGCGATCCGCCAACTGGTCGGCGAAGGATTGAACATCAACATCACCTTGCTGTTCGCGCAGGAAGTGTACGAGAAAGTCGCGGAAGCTTACATTGCCGGGCTGGAAGAAGTAGCTGGTCGCGGCGGCAACTTGAAGAAGATCGCCAGTGTGGCCAGCTTCTTCATCAGCCGGATTGACACGCTCGTCGATTCGCAACTGAATGAGCGGCTCAAGAATACTTCCGACGCGAGCCAGCAAGCTCTGCTCAAGAGTCTGCTGGGCAAAGTCGCAATTGCCAACGGGAAGCTGACGTACCAGCGGTATCAGCGCATATTCAGCGGACCGCGATGGGAGGCGCTGGCGGCCAAAGGAGCGCAAACCCAGCGTGTCCTGTGGGCCAGCACCAGCACGAAGAATCCGAACTATCGGGATGTCATCTACGTTGAGGAATTGATCGGGCCCGACACGGTGAACACCATGCCGCCGGCAACGATTGATGCATTCCGCGATCACGGCCGCTTGCGCAACAGCCTGACGGAAGATGTCTCTGGTGCGCAGAAAGTGATGGATGATCTGGCGCGCGTGGGCATTTCGATCCAGCAAGTGACGGACAAGCTGACCGACGACGGCGTCAAACTGTTTGCCGATGCCTTCGACAAGCTGTTGGCGGCGGTGGAGAAAAATACGGCGCAAAAAGGATAGATCGTGAGCCGACTCAGGACTTCCCTGCCGGAACCTTTGGCTGCAACGGTGAAAAAGACGATTGCCGACTGGCAGTCGGGCGCGAAAATGAAGCGCCTGTGGGACCGCGATTCCAGTCTGTGGACGGGCAGCGACGAATCCAACTGGCTGGGATGGCTCGACATTGTTGACGAGCAACTCGCGCACCTCGATCAACTGCAGAAGCTCGCCAAGGAAGTTCAGTCGCGCGGCTTCGAAGATGTGCTGCTTCTGGGCATGGGCGGATCCAGCCTCTGCCCGGAAGTCCTGCGCATGACCTTCGGCAGGATTCCGCATTATCCGACTCTGCATGTGCTCGATTCCACCGATCCGGCGCAAGTGAAGTCGTTCGAGCACCAAATCGACATTGCGAAAACGCTGTTCATCGTTTCCAGCAAATCGGGCAGCACGCTGGAGCCGAACATCTTCAAGCAGTATTTCTTCGAGCGCGCCAAGCAGAGCGTAGGCGCTACCAAGGTGGGCAGCCACTTTATCGCCGTCACCGATCCAGGGTCGAAGATGCAGCAGGTGGCGGAGTCGGATCACTTCCTGCACGTCTTCTTCGGGCGCCCTTCGATCGGTGGCCGCTATTCAGCGCTCTCAAATTTCGGGATGGTGCCGGCCGCAGTGATGGGCCTGGACACCAAGAAATTTCTCTCCCGGGCAGCGGAAATGCAGAAGGCCTGCGGAGCCGGGGTGCCGGTGGAGGAAAATTCCGGCGCTGTGCTGGGAATCATTCTGGGAAGCGCTGCTGTCGCTGGGCGCGATAAAGTCACGATTATCACTTCTCCTGGAATTTCCGACCTGGGCGCATGGCTGGAGCAACTGTTGGCCGAGTCGACCGGCAAAATCGGCAAAGGAATTATTCCCGTGGACCGCGAGGCGCCCGGCTCGCCTGACATCTATGGCGCCGATCGGGTTTTCGTTTACGTGCGACTGGAAGGCCGAACCGCTTCCGCTCAGGATGCCCAGGTGTCCGCACTGGAAAAAGCCGGTCAACCCGTGGTGCGGATCACCATGGCCGACACGTACGACCTCGGCGCTGAATTCTTCCGCTGGGAAATCGCCACTGCGGTTGCGGGCGCAATCATCGGCATCAATGCGTTCAACCAGCCTGACGTGGAGGCCAGCAAGGTCGCTACTCGCAATCTAACCTCCGAGTACGAGAAAACCGGATCGTTGCCGCCGGAAAAGCCCGTGCTCGAGGACAACGGCGTGAAGCTTTTCACTGACGAGAGGAACGCAGGCGAATTGGCGAAGGCGGCCGGCGGCGATCGCTCGCTCGCGGGATACCTCAAAGCTCATCTGAATCGAATCAAGCCCGGCGATTATTTCGCGGTGCTCGGCTATATCCAGATGAACGTCGAGCACGAAGATATTCTGCAGAAGATACGGTTTCTCGTGCGCGATAAGAAGCATGTGGCCACCTGCCTGGGATTTGGGCCGCGATTCCTGCATTCGACCGGACAAGCGTACAAGGGCGGGCCGAATTCGGGAGTGTTTCTGCAGATCACCTGTGACGATTCGGTGGAACTGCCGGTTCCGGGTCAGAAGTACACATTCGGAGTCGTCAAGTCAGCTCAGGCTCGCGGAGATTTTCAAGTATTGGCGGAACGCGGCAGGCGTGCGTTGCGCGTGCACCTGGGAAGCAATCTGAAGGCTGCGCTGGCTACGCTGCAGGCTGCCGTGCAGAAAGCTGTTTAGATTTTTTCAGTGTGCGGGTGCGAGGGCGAGACGCCCTCGCGACAGCCGGCGGGGACGCCGGCGCTACGGAATGCGGGCGCTACGTATCAGTCGCTACGATTTGGGAGCGCAGGAGTTTGGCATGCAATTAGGAATGGTTGGACTCGGGCGGATGGGCTCGAATATGACGCGGCGGCTTATGCGCGGCGGGCATTCCCTGGTGGTGTCTGATCTCAGCCCTGACACCGTAAAGCAACTGAGCAGCGAGGGCGCAACGGGATCGTCGTCGCTGGAAGATCTGGTCAGCAAGCTGAAGCCACCACGCGCGATCTGGATCATGGTTCCGGCCGGCGGTCCGACCGAAGCCACGGTGCAGAAGCTTGCGCAATCTCTGCAGCCGGGGGATGCGATTATCGATGGCGGCAATTCTTACTTCAAAGACGATGTGCGCCGCGCCAAGGAATTAAAAGGCAAAGGCATTCACTACGTGGATGTAGGCACCAGCGGCGGTGTCTGGGGCATCGAGCGCGGTTACTGCATGATGATTGGCGGCCCCAAAGAAGCGGTGCAGCGGCTCGATCCCATTTTTAAAACTCTGGCTCCGGGAATCGGCGACATTCCGCGAACTCCGGGCCGGGAAAAACTTGGGGGCACCGCGGAACAGGGCTATATCCACTGCGGTCCGTCGGGGGCGGGCCATTTTGTGAAGATGGTGCACAACGGCATCGAATACGGCATCATGCAGGCCTACGCGGAAGGCTTCGACATTTTCAAGAACGCGACCAGCAAAGATCTCCCGGAGGACATTCGCTACGATTTGAATTTGCCTGACATTGCCGAAGTTTGGCGGCGGGGCAGCGTCATCAGTTCCTGGCTGCTCGATCTGACCGCGATGGCGCTGGCGGAGAATCCGACGCTCTCCGAATATGAAGGCTACGTGCAGGATTCTGGGGAAGGCCGATGGACGATCCAAGCCGCAATTGATGAAGCGGTACCGGTAGATGTGCTGTCGGCTGCTCTGTTCGTACGCTTCCGCTCGCGGCAGGAGCATACCTTCGCGGAGAAAATGCTCTCTGCCATGCGGCAGAAATTCGGCGGGCACATCGAAGCTGGCGCGGCCAAACCTGCGGCGAAAAAAGCTGCTCCCGTCCGCAAGCCGGCACCTGCGCCGCGAGAGACGCAGCGAGTACGCCGCAAAGGCTCCCGCGTAGGCTGAAAGTTCATCTTAGTACGTTGACATTCTGAGGATGAGTTATGGCTGAATTAGTCGAACCACTGAAGGCAGCGCCGCCGCGAATCGGCAAGCAAGGGGACCCGTGTGTGATGGTCATCTTCGGCGCGGCCGGAGATCTCACCGGGCGCATGCTGATTCCCGCGCTCTACAATCTCACTCGCGCCGGCCTGCTTTCCCGCGAATTTGCCGTGGTGGGCGTTGCCCGCACCCGGTTATCCGACGAGGAGTTCCGCAAACGGGTTGAGGACGATGTCAAAGCGTATTGCGGAGATTGCATCGATAACGATCTCTGGGAATGGTTTGTGCGGCGTTTTTACTACATGGCCGGAGATTTCAACGACGACAAGCTCTACCCTCAGCTCAAGGATTTTCTGGCCAAGATTGATCAGGAACACTCCACGCATCAGAACTTCTTCTATTACATGGCGGTGGCGCCGACTTTCTTTGGCCCAATCGTGGAGAAACTCGGGGCTAACGGCTTAATGGATCAGAGCAACAATCACTGGCGACGGGTGGTGGTCGAGAAGCCTTTCGGGCACGATCTGGAATCGGCTAAGGCCCTGAACCAGCAACTGCTCAAAGTCGCGGATGAAAAGCAGATTTACCGCATCGATCACTACCTGGGCAAAGAAACCGTCCAGAACATCATGGCATTCCGCTTTGCCAACGGAATCTTCGAGCCGGTCTGGAACCGGCGCTACATCGATCACGTGCAGATTTCGGTGGCGGAAACGGTGGGCGTAGAAGGGCGCGGCAGCTACTTCGATCACGCGGGCACGCTGCGCGACATGGTGCCCAATCACATCATGCAGTTGATCAGCTTGACTGCGATGGAGCCGCCGATTTCGTTTGACGCCAACGCCGTGCGCGACGAACAAGCCAAAATTCTTCACGCCATTCAGCCCATGAGCGATGAGGAAGTCCTTAGCCGTTCGGTGCGCGGCCAGTACGGGGATGGAACCGAAGACGGGAAGCGGGTCTCAGCTTACCGTTCAGAACCCGACGTGCCGCCGGATTCGCGCACCGAAACTTTTGTCGCGATGAAGCTGTCGATCGACAACTGGCGGTGGGCTGACGTTCCCTTTTACCTTCGTACGGGCAAGCGGATGCCGGTCCGCAATACCCACATCGTGATACAGTTTCGTCGTGCCCCGTTTGTCCTGTTCCGAGACACTCCGGTCGAGCACCTGATGCCGAATCAACTGGTGCTGCACATCCAGCCGGAGGAAGGCATCTCGCTGCAGTTCGCGGCCAAAGTTCCCGGCCCTGTGATGCGGCTGGGCACGGTGGACATGAACTTCGAATATCAGGAATACTTTGGCAAGCAGCCCAGCACCGGTTACGAGCGTTTGCTGCACGACTGCATGATCGGCGATCAGACCTTGTTCCAGCGCGCAGATATGGTGGAGGCGGGCTGGTCGGTGGTGAACCCGGTGCTTGACCTGTGGCACGCGCTGCCCCCGCGCAATTTCCCCAACTATGCATCCGGCACATGGGGACCGAAGGAGGCCGAGGAGCTTTTAGAACGGGACGGCCGCCGTTGGAGGAACTTCGAAAAATGATTCTGGCCGGCGATATTGGTGGTACCAATGCCAGGCTGGCTTACTTTCAACCCCAGAATGGACACCTGCGCCTCGTCTCGGAGCGTGTGTTCCCGAGCCGCGAACACAGCGAACTCGGCGAAATCGTCACCCGCTTTCTCGACGATTCCGGCACCCAGCCGGAAGCCGCATGCTTCGGAATTGCCGGCCCGGTGCGCAACGGGCGCGTTGAAACTTCGAATCTGCCGTGGATCATCGAGCAAGCCCGACTGGCCAAACAGATTCACCTTCCCGCCACGCTGCTGATCAACGATCTTGAAGCCAGCGCCTGGGGCATTGGAGCCCTGTCGGAAACAGACCTCGTTTCGCTGAACGCCGTGAGCGGAGCTGCGGGCAACCAAGCGGTGATTGCGCCCGGCACAGGCTTGGGCGAGGCAGGATTGTTCTGGGACGGAAGCCGCCATCAGGTTTTTGCCTGTGAGGGCGGGCACGCCGACTTTGCTCCGCAAGGAGAGTTGCAGATCGAACTGCTGCGCTTTCTCGCGGCTCGCTTTGGACATGTCAGTTACGAGCGCATTCTTTCGGGGCCAGGGCTGGTCAATGTGTATGAGTTCCTGCGGGATATCGCGGGGGAAAGAGAATCTCCTGCGTTAGCAGCGACCATGCAGCAACGCGATCCCGCAGCGACGATCTCGCACGCGGCCTTGGCCGGAACCGACCGATTGGCGGAAAAAACCCTCGATTTGTGGATCGCGATTTACGGGGCGGAGGCGTCCAATCTGGCGCTCAAGGCAATGGCGACCGGCGGATTATTCCTGGCAGGCGGAATCTCACCGAAGATTCTTCCCAAGCTGAAGTCTCCGCTGTTCATGCAGGCGTTTCTCGAAAAGGGCCGGATGCGCCCGCTGGTCGAGTCGATGCCGGTCCATGTTGTCACCAACGAAAAAGCTGGGCTTCTGGGAGCGGCGCGGTGCGCGGCAGTCCGTGCGTGCAAAAGTTAGAGTCCGCGGAATCCATTGAAATCTTCCGCCGAAATTCGCATCCTGACCACTCCGCAGGAGTTGTTTGAAGCCGCGGCGGAAGAAGTGATTCGCGATGCCAATGAGGCCGTCCATGCTCGTGGCCGGTTTACCATCGCTTTGTCCGGCGGATCGACTCCCAAAGCTCTTTACAACCTGCTGGCCACCAATGCGCGCAACGCTCTTCCCTGGGATCGCATGTTCTTTTTCTGGGGAGATGAGCGGCACGTTCCGCCGACCGATGCGGACAGCAATTACCGCATGGCCGCCGAAGTCATGCTGTCGAAAGTTCCCGTGCCGTCAGGGAATGTCTTCCGTATGCCCACGGAGAATCCTGACGCGGCTCGCGTCGCCGACGATTATGAAAAAACTCTGCGAAAGTTTTTTCAGCTCTCGGGCGCCGATGCGCCGCAATTCGATCTCATCCTGCTCGGCATGGGACCGGACGGCCATACGGCTTCCCTTTTCCCCGGGACCGCTGCGTTGCAGGAAAAATCACGGCTGGTGGTCGCCAACTGGGTCGAGAAGCTTAAGACCAGCCGGCTCTCGTTCACGCTTCCCGTATTGAATGCGGGGCGATGTGTCGCATTTCTGGTAAGTGGAACCGACAAAGCTCCCGTGTTGAAAACGGTTCTGGAAGAAAATGCGCCCGGAGAGCAGTATCCGGCCAAACTGGTCAATCCCAGCTCGGGCAAGCTTATCTGGTTTTTGGACCGTGCTGCGGCCAGCGCTTTAGCGAAATGAAAACCACAGAGGACGCTGAGGACGTGGGGTTTTCAGGGGATTGCGGGCTGCAGAGAGTTCGAGTCTGAGTCGTCCAGCGGATCGCGGGTGCCTGCCGAATTTAAGTCCTCAGCGTACTCTGCGTCCTCTGCGGTATTGGGTTTACCCTCGCCAGTCGCAAATTTCCTTCAGGCCTTTGCCCCGGGCGTGTTCGAACAGCCGCACGCGGTGGCGGGAGTGTTCGAACTCATGGATGTCAGCCCAAACCTCGGCTTGCCAGCCTTTTTCGTGGGCCGCGGATTCGCCGCAGGTCGCGCACCGGGTATGCAGGCTAATAGAGGTGCTCTCGATTCCCACCGGCGTAGCTCCGGGGAGTTCCACGAAGATGCAGCGGACTTCTTCGATCTCTTCGTTCACTCCCAGCAGGTGCTCGTAGCGCAGCAAGTATCCGAATCCCAATTTCTTGGCTTCGATTTCGGCTTCGGTTCGAGTGTGGAAGGGGCCGTATTCTGCCCGCAGTTGTTCGGTCGAGTCACACGCCATCCAGAAAGTTTCTTTGTACGCCATCGCAGCTTTCGCCTTGGGATCGCGAAGTCGGCTCGTGGCTGCTTGACGCCGCCTTGCAGGTCCGCCCTCATGGTGCAATTCCGGTGCCGCTACGGCCGGAGACAAACTTCTGAAAACACGCCATTTGTATAATTCGCGGTCGCCTGTTATGCATGATGCTAGAAAAGTTTTGCAGATTTCCAGCATTGGTCGGTACCTCTATTGCCATCCCACCGCCCGCAACGGGCGATTTGCCGGCAGCATTGTGCGAGCGAGGTCAGGGCTGGGGTCCTTTGGCAACCGGAACCCGGATCGGAGCGAAATCTTGCTCCGATGCGCCGGTCCCGGCCTTCAGCCTGTAGCGACCGCCTGGCTGTTGGGCGTCTCAATTCCATCGGACGCGGGCCAATTCTTGCCCCCGTGGCTGGCTACATACATGGCCAGTTCCAGACGGCTCCATACACCCAGCTTGTCGAACGTGCTGCGCAGGTGGTTCTTGATGACCTGCTCGGTGGTCCCCACAATCCTGCCGATTTCCCGCTTCGTCATGCCTTCCCAGACGAGAGTAGCGATCTGGATTTCCTTGGGGGTTAGCCGTTCCCGTGGAGTCATGATTGCTGTTCCTCCTTTCCAAACATCGCGATGGCCAGTTTTACGCGCTTGCGCCCTTCCCGAATGCCGGCGCGCAGGAATAACGTGCGCAGGTGCTGTTTGACGGTGCGCGGACTGATCTTGAGTTGGCCCGCAATCTCTTTGTTGCTGCAGCCTTGGACCAGCAGATGCAGGACCTGCTGGTCTCTTGGGGTGACTTTCACTTGCTCCAGGTTGATCACTTTGACTCCCTCCCTGATCGAATCGAACTCACTCTCAACAGAGCACGGCTTTCGCCATTCATTCGCACCCGTCACTGGGCAAGCGCAATTGCCAGGAGACCAAAGCACTTACGCCCTTGGAGTGAGGTTTTCATGTGGCTTTCAGGATGTGCGTGATAGCCTGTGCCAGTTCCAATTTGGGCCGAAATCGCAGTGCGCCCTGAACAAGCGCTGCTTCGGAGTGCGTCGGTGCGGGATAGCAAGAAACCTGAACTGGGATTTCAGAATCCGAACTGTCGCGCACTTTGGGCCATCGTCTTGCGATTAAGACACTTTCGAGTGTGCGCGGTGTCCCGATCTGCGGAACGGTGATCCATGAGGCGAGGGATAAAGGAGTCCGTGCTCTTGCGCGAACCACCATCCCACATTGGCCCAGCCTCGACGGATTGTGTTCTCATTTCGGTCTTACCTGGCGAAGCTCAGGTTTTGCACAGGTGACTTGGGTGGGACGCGCCGAACAGATTGACACCGGCTCGCAACGCGTATGACGATAGCCAGTCTCGCTATCGAGTCGCCGTGGCGAACCCAGAGACTCTCAGAGGAACGTTCTAGAACGAATGAACCGCACTCAAAACTCACCCACCTCAAACCAGACTCGCAGGCATGATCATCGGCATCGCATGATCGCCCTTGCGGTCATTGCCGCGCTTTTTACTTCCGCAGGTTGCTCGTCCGAGAAGGGCGACAAGGAACCCACGGTCACGGTGCAGGTCGCCCCGGTTGAGAAGACCACGATCCAGCGCACGATCCAAACGCAGGCGATCCTGTTTCCTCGGCTGCAGTCCGCCATCGTGCCCAAGATCAGCGCGCCGGTGCAGAAGTTTCTGGTAAAGCGCGGGAGCACCGTACATGAGGGGCAACTGCTCGCGGTCCTGGAGAACCGCGATCTGGCAGCGGCTGCGCAAGACACCAAGGGAGCCTACAACCAGGCTCAGGCTACATACGAGACGGCCACGGCGGCGAGCCTTCCGGAGGAGATCCGCAAGGCCGAAGGCGACGCCCAGCAGGCGCAGCAGGCGCTGGATGCGCAAGAGAAGGTTTTTGAAAGCCGCCAGCAACTTTTCGCTCAAGGAGCGTTGCCGCGTAAGGAACTCGATCAATCACGCGTCGATGTGACCGCAGCGCGCAATCAGAACGCCATTGCGAAGGAGCATCTCGACAAGCTTCTGGCGATCGGCAAGCAACAGGAACTCAAGGCCGCGGCGGGGCAACTGGAATCAGCCAAGGGCAAGTATTTGGGGGCGGAGGCGCAACTGGGCTACTCCGAGATTCGCAGCCCGATCAGCGGTGTAATCACCGATCGTCCTCTATACCCCGGCGAGATGGCCTCCGCGGGCACACCACTGCTTACAGTCATGGACCTCTCGTCCGTCATTGCCAAGGCGCACATACCCCAGAATGATGCGGCGGCTTTGAAGGTTGGCGATCCGGGCACGATGACTGTCGCCGGAATCGAAGAACCGATTCCGGGGAAGGTGACAGTAGTGAGCCCGGCGCTCGATCCCAACAGCACGACCGTGGAAGTCTGGCTCGAGGCTAAGAATCCTAAACACGAGTTGAAGCCGGGCACCAGCGTGCAACTTTCGTTGACCGCACAAACCGTGAAGGATGCGTTGGTCGTTCCGGTGAATTCGATCCTGACCGGCCCGGACGGATCGACGACCGTGATGCTGGCCGGCTCCGACGGGCGTGCGCATCAGACGGCAGTCAAACTGGGCATTCGCAACGGTGACGATGTACAGGTCACCGAGGGTCTCAGTGAAGGCGAGAAGGTAATTTCCTCCGGCGCATACGGCCTGCCGGACAAAACCAAGATCAAGATTCAAGCCGCCGAAGCGCCCGCGGAAAACCCTTCCGAACAGGCCAAGCCGGGTGCCGCATCGAAGCCCAAAGGCGAGGACTCCGATGAAAAATGAGGGCTGCGGAGCCGCTGCGTGAACTCACCGAACGGGTCCCACTCGGGCCAGCATTGGATTGCCCAGCACTCGCGGCCCATTATCTTCCTGATTCTGACCATCGGCCTGACGGGAATGTACCTGGCTTTCACGATTCCCGTTTCCGTGTTCCCATCTACCGATTTTCCGCGCGTACTTATTGCGGTCGATAACGGCGTGATGCCTATCGACCAAATGACCGTGACCGTTACCCGCCCCATCGAGGAAGCGGTCAATAGCGTCCCGGGTCTCCTCACAGTGCGCTCCATAACCAGCCGTGGATCGGCAGAAGTAGATCTCTATTTTCGCTGGGACGTGGACATGTTCCAGACGTTGCAATATGTGAACGCAGCGATTTCGCGGGTGCAGCCAGAACTGCCGCCCACCGCGAAGATCGAAGCTCAACGGCTGACGTTCGCGGCGTTTCCGGTCATCGGCTACAGCATAACTTCCGACACCATGCCCCAAACGCGTCTCTGGGAGATGGCGACATACGAGATGAAACCGCGGCTGAACCGGCTGGAGGGGGTTTCTACCGTGATCGTGCAGGGCGGCCAGGAACCGGAATTTCAGATCATGCCCGATCCCGCCAAACTGCTGGCCGCGAGCGTCACGGTAACCGACATTCTCAATGCAGTACAGCACACCAACCTGATCGACTCTCCGGGATTACTCGAACAGAATCACCAGCTCTATCTCGCGCTGGTGAACGGTCAAGTGCGCACGCCGGAACAAATCGCGAATGCGGTCATCAAGAATACGCAGGCGGGAATTCCTGTGCGCATTGGCGACGTAGCGAGCGTGGGCCCGAGCGTGAAGCCCGTCTATACCGTGGTCACGGCCAACGGGAAACCTGCTGTCCTGCTCAACATCAATCGCCAGCCGGATGGCAACACGGTGCAGGTCGCCAACGAAGTCCACGACGAGATTGAAAGAATTCGCCGCAGCTTGCCGCCCGGAATCACCATCGAGCCGTATTACGACCAGTCGATCATCGTGAATGACTCGATCAAGAGCGTCCGAGATGCCATTCTGCTGGGCCTGCTTCTCGCATCCATCATTCTCGTCGTATTTCTCCGAGACTGGGGAACATCGCTGGTTGCGGGACTGGTCATTCCCGTCACCATCATGGTTACTTTTATCGCCCTGAAACTGATGGGGCAGACCTTCGACCTGATGACCCTGGGCGGCCTTGCAGCTGCCGTAGGACTGGTGATTGATGACGCCATCGTGGTGGTGGAAAACATCGTCTTGCATCGCGACTTGGGACAGTCGCGGCTGGAGGCGATCGGCAGCGCTCTCAAGGAGATTACGATCCCATTGATCGGCTCCACGATTACCCCGGTGGTCGTTTTCATTCCACTGATCGTGATCACCGGGGTGACGGGAGTTTTCTTCCGCGCACTCGCGGTGACTATGACAGCGGCTCTGTTGACGTCACTGGCATTGGCGCTTTCGTGGACTCCAACGTTGAGCCAATACCTGATAAAAGGTAAGCGCGAGCACGACGTCGGGCCGGGGTCAGGAGAGCAAAATCCCAGTGGGTACGCCGGAGATCAGGAGACTGCTGCCGCAGACGCCGACCCGAGAAAACTACTGGAAGCTGAAGAGAAGCACCTCGGCGGATTCTTCCTGCGTGTTGTGAACTTCCACGAACGCTGGCTTCGCCGGGCGCTGGACCGGCCACGCTGGCTTGCGGTGTTCAGCGTGGCTCTGATTGTGGTTTCGTATGTCTGTTACACATTCTCCGGCTCCGACCTGCTGCCGGAAATGGACGAGGGCGGATTCACCATCGACTACATTATGCCCGCGGGCAGTTCGCTGGCGGAAACCAATCGCGTAGTGAGCCACGTCGAACAGATGCTCCGCGAAGTTCCCGAGGTGGAGAGCACATCGCGGCGCACGGGAGCACAACTCGGCCTGGCTGCGGTTACGGAAGCGAATACGGGCGACATCCTGGTAAAGCTGAAAGCGAAACGCCACCGCGATGTGGAAGAAATCATCTCCGACATACGATCCGATATCAAGCAACAAGAGCCCGCCCTCGACGTAGAGTTCATTCAGGTTTTGCAGGACATGATTGGGGACCTCACGTCCGCACCCGAACCGATTCAGATCAAACTGTTTTCCCAAGACGCCAAACAACTCGAGGAATGGGCTCCCAAGGTGGCTGACGCCATTGGAAAAATCAAAGGCGTGGTAGACATCCTGAATGGAATCGACAATACGATCAGCGGTCCCGCGGTTACTTTTCAAGTGGATCCTAGCGTGGCGGCGAGAGCGGGATTCACCGCCGAAGAAGTTGCGGTCGATGCCTCGGCAATCCTCGAGGGAGAACCCGCACCCACGCCCGTGGTTTCTAACGATCGCGCCTATACCCTCCGGGTTCGTTTTCCTGAAGCCAACCGGTCATCGCTGGCGGCCATGCGCGACACGCTGCTCGTAAGCAGCACCGGCCATACTGCGACTTTGGGGGCACTGGCCTCTGTGGTCGAAAATCCCGGCCAGACTGAAGTTCGCCGCGAGAATTTGCAGCGCGATGTTGCCGTCACGGCTCGACTGGAAGGCAGAAGCCTAGGCAGCGGAATGGCGGACGTGCAAAAGACTGTCGCCGGGCTACACATCCCGTCCAGCATTCGCGTCGAATATGGAGGAACGTATCAGGAACAACAACGGTCATTCCATGATCTGGTGATCGTGCTGATTCTGGCTGTTCTGCTGCTGTTCATCGTCCTGCTATTTGAGTTTGGAACTTTCGCGGCGCCCGTTGCCATTCTTTCTTCGGCCCTGCTGTCCACTTCCGGAGTTTTCATTGCTTTGATCATTACGCGAACCACCTTCAACATTTCATCGTTCATGGGAATGATCATGGTCATCGGCATCGTGGCCAAGAATGGCATCCTGCTGCTGGATGCCGATCAAAGGATGCGCCGCCTGGGACTGTCGGCCGAAGATGCGATGCTGCAGGCGGCCCGGCGCCGCTTGCGTCCTATCGTCATGACCGCTCTTGCCACCATGGCGGGCATGTTGCCGCTGGCGTTTGCACTGGGCGCTGGATCGCAGATGCTGCAACCGCTGGCCATTGCCGTGATTGGTGGAGTCCTGATTTCCATGATCCTCTCGCTGATCATCACCCCTGCCGTGCATTTTTACCTCAGTGGGAAAAATGAAGGCCCGGCCCGCGAAGCGTCTTCCGCGTAGAAAACTAGCGCAAGTAGTTGCACATGGTGCGGCCTGACGGATTACCAACTGCTGGTTACCAGGGCAGGACGGGTAACCAGACAGGCTCGCGACGCGCTCCTTAACATTATTCCGCGTGACCGGCGATTTGGCGGTAAACTATTGCAATATTTGGGGCCGCTGCCCAGAGAGCAGCCTGAAGTGCCAGTCTCTCTCGAAGTCCCAACCCCCGGTCGGCCTGGTGTTTCGCGCGCTGTACTGGCGACGAATTTGCAATAGAATAGGTGCGAATTCCAGCCAGATTCATGGGAAACTGGCGGCCAGGTGGGCTTCCTGCAGTGAAAGACGGAATCGTGTCCGAGGAAAAAAACAAACCAGTTCTCGACGAGCAGACACTCGCCAAGCTACTGGAGGCCGCCTATGTGCTGCAGGAGCACAACCGCGAACTGCGGAAGCTGGAACTGGGTTTCGAGCTAAAACGGGATCAGATCGAAGCCGATGAACGCTCCTCCACTTCGGCCGCACCGTCTCCTCAGCAAGGTTCGGAAACGACGCCGCAGGCGGACTACACATTCACGCTCGGCCAGATTGTAGAAACGCAGCACCGGATTCAGGTCCGGCATCTTGAACTCGACAACGCAATGTCGCTGGTTGCCGAACGCGTTGTGGAAATTGGCCGCGCGCGCGGAGCCGCAATTGCGATGCTGGATGGCAACATTGTCCGCTACCGCGCCGGAGCCGGTTTTGGAGCGCCTCCTAACGGAACCGAAAATCCCCTCGATAAAGCGCTCTGTATTCCCTGTATTCGGACGGGCCAAGTTTTTCGCTGTAACGATGTGAATCCTGAAGTCCTCCTCGACAGCGAAGACTGCCGCCGCCGCGGCATTCAGTCGCTGGTTGCGGTCCCGATTTTTCACGACGGCAAGGTCGCAGGCGGCCTGGAGCTGTACTATTCCGAGCAGCATGGGTTCACCGAGCAGGATGTTCATACCTGCCAGTTAATGGCCGGACTGATCACCGAAGCGCTGGTGCGCGAGGAAGAAATCTCGTGGAAGAAATCGCTAGCCAGCGAGCGGGCGGTCATGTTGCAGGCACTGGAAAAACTGAAACCGAATTTGGCGGCTCTGATCGATAAATCCGCACCCCAAGAAGCACCCGCGCCAGCTGCACCTTCGGGTACGAACACATACGTCTGCCTCCAATGCGGTCATAAGCTGGTAGGCGAAGAACAATTTTGCGGGCAATGCGGAACGCCGCGCAGCGGCGGAACCTCCGATGATTTCCCCAACCTGCAGAGCAAAGTAGCCTCGATGTGGCACATGCAGCAGGGGCAAAAAGACGACGCTGCCGCGGAAGCCAGCGCCACCCCGGGTAAGCCCAGACCGAACTCCGATGCGTCCGAAGCCGAAAAATTCTTGGCTGATTCTCTGCAAGAGGAGCTGCCCGACTTCTTCATGGCTCCCGATCTCCCGGAGGAGAAGATCGGCGCGTTTGTGAAACCGGGTAGTGACACGAATCCAGCGGTTCCCGATGCAGCAGAACCGGATTCGAAGACTGAACTGGAGGCGGTTGAAGAAGAACCAACGTCCCACGCCCTCGCTCTGGCCAGACCAGGTTCGGCCGACTGGAGTTCGGCGCAGTCCGCTCGCGCATTCTTTGAGCAATTGGCGGCAGGTAAACGCGCGAGTGGCTTAGTGAACTTCTGGAATTCACGCCGCGGCGACATCTATCTCGGCATTGCGCTGATCTTAGTCGCCTGTGTGATTCGCTGGGGCATCTGGTCGGATCATTCCGTCGCGGCTACAAGCACGCCAAATGCAGCAGCACATCACAAATCCTCAGATGCTGATCTTCCTTTCTTCGATCGCATGCTCATCAGCCTGGGCCTGGCAGAACCGCCCGCAACGCCGGAAGACAAGGGTAATCCAACCACCCAAGTATGGGTCGATCTGCACACCGCTTTGTACTACTGTCCTGGAACCGATCTCTACGGGAAAACCCCTACGGGAAAGTACACCACGCAGCGCGACGCCCAGTTGGATGAGTTCGAGCCCGCCTATCGTAAACCCTGCAATTAGAGTCCTTTCCGTTCGCAGCGAGTTCCAACGCTTGAGAATTGACAACCCCAGCATGCCGGAGTGCAATCATACCTTGGAAAGATCGCACGGGAAATCGTCGAGTAGTACTGAACCGGAGGCTCCATTGAGTCCACGCGACCAGTCCCAGAGTGCCCCTACATTGCCAACTGCGAAATTAAATCCTCTTCTGAACCCGCTTCTGGCGGAGAACATGGGCCGATGGGCAGAAGTTTATTTCACCAGCCCGCCTGAGAAACGAGAACAAGCGGTATTAGAACTGGTACGCGAACTGGAACTTCAAAATGGCGGCCACGAGGGCGCGCCTAAGGCGTCTTCCCCCAGCATGAATCCTCAAGAGTATGAAGCCGCGGCGCAATCTCGCGCATCATCGGAAGAGCCGCAGAGTCGGCCTTCCGAAAGATACGTACCCGTCGAGCGTTGCAATGTTTGCGGAGGGGAGAATCCCGCATCGCATCGGTTCTGCGGCATGTGCGGAGCGAAATTGGGAGGTGAAAACCGCCGGGACGTGCTGATCAATGAGGAAGAGCCTGCGCACGAAGCCGTTCAACGCGAGGCTGTGGAAGAAGATGAAAATTCGGCGCCTCAATCTGCACCCTCCTACTATTACACGCCGAGCAGCAACACCAATGGATTGTCCCTGTTTCAAGACGCCGGCGATACAAGCTACGAGGATCATTCCGGGTGGGATTACGAACCGGAGCCTTCGCCGTCGTACCGAATTTATATTGGGGTCGCGCTGGCACTGGTGATTCTGGCCTTGGGGTACATTGCGTGGCGTGGCGCGCAAGCGTCGCAAGCATCACAAGGACCTCCGCCCGCTCCGCCGGCCGCGAAAGAAGTTGACCAGCCGCAGGCGGCTGCTCCCGCACCAAAGTCGGACCAAACGACATCCGATCAGGCACCTTCCAAGAAAGAGCCGGAGATGGCTGGAAGTAGCGACCAGGCTGGAACGAAAGGGACTGCAGAACAGGGCCAGCAAGCGCGAAGCGCAGCGCCGGCGGCATCAAATCAGGTCCGAAGAGTTTCTCCATCGGCAAATGCCGAGAATGCGGCCACATCTGTTCAACCTGCGGCGGAAACCGCAAATTCCGGGAACGGAAGCGAAGAGCTTGCCATTGCGCAACGGTATCTCGGCGGAGCGAGCGGGCAGAGGCGCGACAGCGCTGAAGCTTCCAAGTGGCTCTGGAAATCGATTGCCAAGCAAAACAGCGAGGCCACCCTGCTTCTGGCCGATCTCTATTTGAAGGGAGACGGCGTCTCCAAGAATTGCGATCAGGCCCGCGTGTTGCTCGATTCCGCCGCACGCAAGGGGATGGCTGGGGCCGGAGAAAGGCTGCGCAACCTGCAGGCCTTCGGTTGCCAATAGTAGCTCGGATCTCTAAAGGCCCCGTCTAGAACGCCAGCTTAACCGCCAACTGAAATGCGCGCGGGCCGCCGGAGCCGAAGACTCCGCCCGCGCCGCTGGCCGGCCTGCCGAAATCCGAGGCGAGGTTCGGGTTGTTCCGGTCCGGCACCAGCACGTTGAAAAATCCGGAATAGTTCGCGTTGCTGCTTCCTAGAACATTTGTCTTGTTGAACAGGTTGAAGACCTCCCCGAAGGCCTGCAGGTGGAAGCGCTCGCCCAGGTGAAATTCGCGCGCCAAACGCAAATCGAAGGAGTTGAATGTGTCGTTGAAGCGCACATCGGGAGATACCATGGGCAGGGGCGTGCCAAGCGATCCGTTCAACGCTCCTTCGACATTCAACTGAGTCAGGAAGGCATTGAGTTCGGCTCCGGTACGGAACTGGCGTCCGCCCGCATTGCGGCTGAGCCCGGGTACGCGATCGCCACTGCCGTCGCCGAGCAGAATATCCATGGGCACGCCGGAGCCGTACGTCCAAAGCGGCGATAAGCGCAGGTGAAAGGGCAAATCTGCGGTTCCCTGCAGGACGAGACGATGCGTCTGATCGTTTGGAGCGAAGCCATACTCGCGCCGCAGATTGGTTGGATCGACGGGTGCATATCCAAAGGGAATCTGATCGTAGTTGGCGTAATTCAGCGCTTTCGAGAAAGTGTAGGCGCTGTGGAACTGGAAGTGATTGCTGAAGCGGTGATCGACGACTGCCCACAGGGCATCGTAGTGCGTATTGACCGACGATTGCAGGTCAGTCACGGTCTCGGGTCCGCCGGACGCGGGATTAAACACCGAGCCTACAGGTACGCCGATGATGAAATGCGTGCCCAGATCGTGGATGCCGTCGAGCTTTAGAACCCAATTCTTCGCGAACGAATATTCCACGCCGAGATTGAACTGCTGCACCATCGGGTTGCGCATGTTGTTGTCGATGATGTTGATGCCTTCGGCGGCGCCGCCCGCCCCGGGAATAATCGGGCCGTCAAACGCAGTGCCAGGATATTCGGGCGTGAGGCCGGGAATAAAGTTTCCGTTGCCGTCGAGGAAGTTGGCGCTGCCCAAGCTGACGTTAATGGGAAGCGCCGTGCCATTAAGGCCGCGCTCCAGCGAATCGATTTCGAGCGTGATGCGATCGTAATAAATCCCGTAGCCTCCGTGAACGCTGATCAGCGCGTCTTTCGTGGACCAGTTGAATCCGATGCGCGGACCCCAATTGTTTGCCGCTTTGTGGCGGGTACCGTGTAGGAATGGCAGCACAATGGGATTGAGCTGATCGTAGTGGCCGAGGTCGTTCACATCGGAGTCGATTTCATAACGCAGCCCCAGGTTCAAGACCAGCTGCGGGTGAACCCGCCAGTCGTCCTGGAAATAGCCGGCGGTGTAGTTGTTGTCGGCGTTCGGAATCACCAGCGAAGTCGCAGGGATTCCGCTGCGAATGGCGACTGCGAACAACAAATCCTGATCGTTGATAACGCCATCGCCGTTGCGGTCCTGGTTGGCAAAATCCTGAACAAACTCAATCACGCCGGACTGGAACACTCCGAGATTGAAATCTGCTCCGACGCGCTGGAACTCGCCGCCAAAATGAAAATTGTGGCGTCCGCGGGTCCAGTCAAGGTTGTCGTCGAATTGCGAACGCTTCTGGCGCGTCTGTTGCGGCACTCGGTACGACGATCCGTCGGCGAGACTGGGAAAGTCGAGTTCCGGCGCCGCTGCGATCGGCGATGTCGAGTTGATGAAGTTGTTAAATGCGTAGCTGGCGCGATTGAGCAGAGTCGGGCTGATCGTCCGGGTCCATGAGGCTTGGAAGGTTTGGAAATCGTTGTTAAGGTTCTGCCGCTCGGAAGCCGATCCGATCGGCTGTCCCGAAAGAAAGCTGGCGGCGCCGGTCGCGTTGAGCCGCTCGATCGAGTAGTGCAAACTCAAAGTATCCTTCTGTGAAATGTTCCAGTCTCCTCGCACTGTGCCCATGGGATCGGTAAGCGGCACAGAAGCAAAGCCAGTATCAATGTGCTGCGTGGCCAGATTGCGCGTACCGACCACGACTCCGCCGATCTCGTCCCGATATTCGAAGGCTCCAAACCACCAGGCCTTATCGCGGATCAGCGGACCGCCCACAGTTCCGGAGTATTGCTGGCGGCGGAATTGCGGACTCTGGTTCTCAGGGGCGCTAAAACCGCCCGTGGGATTAAATATGGGAGTAGCTGCCTGTAAGGATTTGTCGCGCTCGTAAATGGATGCCGAGCCGTGCAGCGTATTGCTGCCGGATTTGGTCACAACATTGGCAACAGCGGATCCGGTGCGGCCCATTTCTGCGGAGAAGCGATTCGTGGCGACTTGAAATTCCTGGACGGCGTCCTCGGGCACATTCAGCAGCATGCCGCCCACGACATCGTCATTGTCGTCCATACCATCGATGCTGACATTGCCGCCGCGGCCCAGCTGTCCAGCCGAAGAAATCACGACTGTACCCTGCTTGGTCGGATCGAAGTTCGGAGCGATCGTGTTGCCTGGAGTCAGCAGCGCAAGTTCCAGAAAGTTGCGCCCGTTGAGCGGAAGATTTTCGATCTGCTGCGAGTTGATCACGCCATCTACGACCGAGGAAGCCGTATCCACGAGCGGCACCGAATCGAGATCGTTGATATCAATGACGGTTTGTTGCTTCTGCACCCCGAGGTGGACTTTTACGTTGGTTTGTTGTCCAACCTCCAAAACGATCGACGTCAGGTAGTCGGCAAAGGATCCGGCGGTGACGCGCAGTTCGTAAGGTCCGGGCGCGAGATTGTTGATCGCGAACAGACCCGCGGAGTTGGTCATCGTCTTGCGGCTCAGGCCGGTGTTTTTCTGCACGACTGTCACCTGGGCATTGCGCACCACGGCGCTCTGAGAGTCCGACACTTCTCCGCTGATGATGCCGGTGCCGAGCTCCTGCGCAAAGCTGGGAGCGCCGAAGACGATGCCAAAGCAAGAAATGAGAGAGACGGTGATTGGAAACAGAATACGCCGCACGGGAAAGTCCTTCGGCATCTCGCATGCAGCCATGCGATGACACACGCAAAGCGCGCGCGCAGATGCCAGTTAGATTTTTCCGGGACCCCAAGTCCACAGAATGATGAGCAGCGAAACGTTATCCGAGCCGCCCACGGCACACAATAATCAAAACGTATTACGGATGCGGTGAGGCAGCCATTCCAATCGAGCACCCGTTAAATTCAGTTCACTTCCAGGCGCAAGCGCATGGCGCGCGCGAGATCGTCGATCGCGCGGATCTTTTCCGCCGCCGGCCCGGGAACGTCCGGTAGCGTCATCGCCAATTCGCACGAAAGCATCATGGCGGTCAGAGTCTCGCGCATCTCGCTGTTCATCTGTTCGGCGATGGCTCGCCGGGCTACCGCTTCCTCGCGCTTGCGGCGGTGCAGTGCCCATCGGACCTCCCGCACCAGCCGTTCCATTCCCGTGATTGCGAAATTGACGTACACCGGAAAGGCAGTGCCCATATGTTCGAGCATCTGATCGCTTTCCTCAGGCTCGGTTTCGAGGAGAAATTGATCGATTACCGCAGCGGAATAGGATTGTTCGCGCAGGCGCGTGGCAGCTTCCTGCAAGGACCTGGCCCAGTGCGTTTCCTGACCGGTGGCGCCGTACAAGGCTTCGGCGCACCGTGAACCATCAGCAGACGAAGTGATAAGTAGAATCATGTCTTTTCAATTGCACGTGAGCCGCCAACAGCCGATGGTTGAAAATACTGCGTTTAGATTGGTTAGCCGTGACCGGCTTCCCATAGCGGAATTCCCGCTGGAAAGCGCGTCCGCAATTGGGGAGGCGGGCGAACGATAGCCCCGACTTGCCCCAGGGCGGGACCGCGGTACAGCTAAGAGCAACTATGAGCCGCGTAGTCCTTCAGCTTTCGATAGAGAGTTGTTTTGCCAATGCCCAGCAACCTTGCGGCCTGCAACTTATCTCCGTTCAATTCCGAAATAGCGTGGAGGATCGTTTGCTTCTCCAGTTCCGCGATTGGAATAATCCTGCCTTGCAGGTCAGAACTGCCATTGGCGGGTTCGGGCAAAGGAAGGTGGGCGATTTCAGGCGGCAGATCCGCCGTGTGGATCAGCGGCCCGCTGGTGAAGGCGTAGCTGCGTTCCAGGCAATTCTCCAGTTCGCGAACATTGCCCGGCCAGTCGTACGCCAGCATGGCCTTTAACGCGTTGTCGCTGAGCATCTTTTCCTGGCCGGAGGTACGCATCATGCGCTCCAAAAAATGCCCGATCAGAAGAGGAATATCCTGCCGCCGCTCGCGTAACGACGGGATGTGCAGGCTGAGCACGTTAAGGCGGAAATAGAGGTCGCGCCGGAAGCTGCCGTGCATCACTGCCTGTTCCAGATCACGGTTGGTCGCCGCAAGAATTCGGATGTTGATCGGAATTCGCCGCGTGCTCCCTACCGGCCGAATTTCCTTTTCCTGAATCGCCCGCAGCATCTTCGCTTGCAGATCCACGGGAAGCTCTCCCACTTCGTCGAGAAAGATGGTCCCTCCTTCGGCCATCGACATCAGTCCATCTTTGGTTTGGTTCGCCCCTGTAAAAGCGCCCTTCACATAGCCAAACAGCTCGCTCTCGATTAAAGTTGGCACCAGCGAACCGCAATCGACCGGGATGAAAGGCTTGTCGCGAAACGGGCCGGTGTAGTGAATGGAGCGGGCAACCATCTCTTTGCCGGTGCCGCTCTCGCCCAGAATGAGCACCGGATGGACGCTGTTGGCCGCCTTGGCAATGATGCGGTAGAGCTTCTCCATCTCGGGAGCGCGGCCCACGATCCCGCCGAATCCCTGTTTCGATTTGACCTTCTCGCGCAACATGCGGTTTTCTGACTTCAGCTTCAAGTGGCTGCCCACACGTTCAAGCAGCAGCTTGAGCTCATCGACGCTGAACGGTTTGGTCACATAGTCGTAGGCGCCGTTTTTCATCGCCTGCACTGCCGATTGCACCGTGCCGTATCCGGTCACGACCACAACGATAGCTTCGGGACGGCGCTCTTTAATTCGCCGAAGAGCATCGAGCCCACCGGCACCGGGCAGCCGCAAATCGAGCAGAACAGCATCGAAGCTCTGGGCATCGAGAGCGCGGTAGGCTTGCTCGGCGGAGTCGGCCACAAACGCCGAGTAACCCAGCGACAGCGCCACCTCACGGCAGGCCTCGCGAATGGAGCGTTCATCGTCCACGATCAAAAGATTAAGAAAGTTGGCTGGTTCAATTTGAGGCGTGACAGCAAGCGGACTTAATGCAGCAGACGTCATGGCAATTCATTCCTCTTCTTTGGATGAAAAAACTCCCCCGCCTCTGGCGGGATAAAAACTTGTGCTCTCGCGGAAAGACTCAGGGGCAGCCTCCGGAGCCAGCGGGAGCAGCACGCTAACGCGAGTGCCCTGACCGGGGGTGCTGTCGAGGTGGATCAGCCCTCCATTCGTGCTCACGATGTCGTGGACGGTGGCGAGGCCAAGACCGGTGCCTTTCCCCCCTTTGGTCGTAAAAAAGGGCTCAAAGACATGCGCGCGCGTCGCCGCATCCATGCCGCTGCCGTTGTCTTGCACTACGAGCAGTGCGCAGGGCAGAGATGCCGCACTGCAAGATCCGAGAACGGAGTCCGTCAATACTTCCAGCTTGCAGTTGCGGGTTTCGATGGCAATGGTTCCGCCGCGTGGCATTGCGTCACGCGCATTGAGCACCAGATTGAGAAGAATCTGCTGCGCCTGCGTGGGATCCATTTTGATCAAGCCCAGGTTGGTGTCGAGCCGAAGCTGTAGTTCGATATTTTCGCCAATCAGCCGGAGCAGCAGATTGCGCACGCCCTCGGCAGTTTCGTTCAGCGAGAGCAGCCTGGGTTGAGAATTCGTAGGCCGGGCCATGGCCAGCAACTGCCGCACCAACCCGCTGGCTTGCATGCCCGCTTTGCGGATCTCATCCGCATATTTGCGGGCCCTGTGGCCGGTTTCAATGCTGGCCATCAGCAAGTCGCAGTACAGCATGATTCCAGTGAGCAGGTTGTTGAAGTCGTGAGCGACTCCGCCAGCCAGACGCCCTACGATTTCCAGTCGCTCGGCTTGGCAAAGCCTTTGCTCGGCTGCCCGCACCGGGGAATGTTCTTCCGCCGACACCAATATGGAATCGAGTCCGCCGGCCTGCCGCACCCACCAGGCGTGCCACCGCAGCAGTGGACCGTTTGCGCTGTTTACACCCTCGACTTGAATGCTTTGCCGCTGCTGATGCAGCAGTTCAGCAATCAAGCGCTCGGTCTCCGTGCGATTCTGCGCCTGAATGAAATCCAGAACATGCAAAGATGGATTTGTTCCCGTATTACGCCCCAGCAGTCGGGAGAAAGCTGCATTGAACGCAAGGAGATTGCCCTCGTGATCGCAGTGGCCGCAAGCGAATGGAGCGTTCTCGAAAAGGAGCTCAATTTCCGTTTTTGAATCTTGAACCGTCGGGATGAGTGCAACAGAACTCATAGTGTCTACTGTGCGCCGGGACAATCCCGAAAGGAATCTGCGATGGGGCCAGCCGATACCTTCGTTTTCCCAAAATGGGAACTGACAGGCACTTACAATTGCCATCACTACTCCCACTTCGGCTCACTATAGAGAGAAGCCCCCCTACCTGCGAAAGGGCAGATGTCACAAAAAAGGGGAAATCTCAAGATTATTTACTTGACAAAAGTTAAGACATAGGAGCATAATGCTTCACATGGAAGCTAACTCCTACTTCTTCTTCGGTTTGGCGGCAGAGGTGGTAGCGTGCATACTCCTCCGTAAGTCCCGTTTGATGCTCGCCAGCAACTTCCTAGTCGGTACTCGTTTTAGCTCTTCCCGTTTCGTTTTTGCGTCCATTGGAGGTTCCCTGTGACCCTAGTTGACGTTATAAACCTGTTCGACACTGACGACAAATGCCGTGAACTTTTGGTGCGCTTGCGCTGGCCTAATGGCGTTGAATGCCCACGGTGCAAAATGCCAGCCGTGGAACTCGCCACAGCGAAGCAGTTGTTCTATTGCAAGGGATGCGACTATCAATTCACCGTAACGACTGGCACGGTTTTCAACGACAGCCATCTGGCCTTGCAAAAGTGGTTTCTCGCTACTCTGCTGCTCTGCGAAGCAAAGAAAGGCATGAGCGCGATGCAGATCAAGCGCACGCTCGGCGTCAGCTACAAAACAGCATGGTATCTCTGCCACAGAATCCGCTTCGCTATGACGGAAGTTCACAAGATGTTGGATGGCACTATCGAAGTTGATGAAACCTACATTGGCGGAAAAGCACGCGGAGCCGGGAAGGGCAACTACCGCGACGTGAAAGAAGTTGTAATCGGAATCATTCAGCGTAGCGGCGACCTTAAGTTCATTCACGTGAAAGAGGGAACATCGAAAGCGATCCGCGAAGTGCTTGAGCAGCACGTCAGCGAAGATGTGGACGTGATTGTTACTGACGAATCCGTGCTCTATCCTTTGGGACTTCCGCGAACCCAGGTATCGAAGCGCAAAGCTGTGAACCATAGCAAAGACGAGTACGTCCGCTACGAGAACGGCTTCATGGTCACAATGAACACCGTGGAATCCGCATTCTCGCTGTTCAAGCGCGGAATCGTGGGATCGTGGCATCGCGTCAGCCCCAAGCATCTCGCGGCCTATCTGAACGAAATGACGTTCCGTTTCAATCGCCGCAAGTCTCACACTCTGTTCCTTGATACGCTGCGCCACATGGTTACGGCCCCAGTGCTCACCTTTGAAAGGTTGACCGCATAGCGAGGACGCGATGAATAAGCCCGACAACGAATTCATTCTGGCGATCCTCCAGATGTTCGAGGAGGCGTATTTTCAGAATCTAGCATTTGAAGCGCTGTGCGAGGTTCGCGCAATTCCTCACTGGCAGGAGATAGTGAAGCAGTTTGCGGCTTCTCCAGAAATACAACCTGAGACTCGCGCAGCATTCGCTGCATTACGAAAAGAGCTTGAGCACGATCACTCTCGGAGCGATCAGACCAACGCACTCCAAGCACTTTTGAAACTTCTGCCAACCAGCGGAAAGATTCAGTAGACATAGAAGTCACTTCGTCCGTTTATTTTTCTTCTGAGACCTTGTAACCCTACGCATTTGAATTTCGGCCTCAGTTTTAGCTTTCATAATTACGTTCTTCGGATGCTCTGCCCAGAACTCCGTCATTGCTTTCTCAACATCTGTCACAGGAAAATCTGATTTGAGTGTGGCTAATTGGGAATCTAGAAGAGGGGTCCAATGTGGTTTGCCAAATTGGTAATAAAAACAGTCAACCTTCCCACCGCATCCTTCTGCGTATTTCTTCATAAGCGAAGTAACAATAAAGGCAACTTGGCACGCCTCCGCTACACATCCAAATGGATTCACGAAGGCGTCTAGTGCGAAAACAGCCAGTGTGCAATCCATTCCTGCGCAACAGTAATCACGCTGCTCTGCGATGCAGGCCGATTCCGAACCACCTCGGTAAAGGTGGAATTCTGGCAATCCTGGGAACGTTTTTCCTTTTTCCTTGAGCATCGGGGTTCCGAAAATAGCCATAACTATGTCGATTGCATCGCTTGGGCGTGAGTATTGCTTTCGAATGAATTGCAGGCACATTTCGGCGTGAAGCTCCAATTTGGCTCTATCAAAATCTCCGTTCCCAACTAACTCTGCGAACTTGTCGGAGAATTTATCTACAACATACGAGGGGCCTGTGCCAGCCCACAAAACCCCCCATTCATCGCCTATCACCCGCGAATGTATTTTTTGCCTATACCGCTTCGTTATACCATCGCTCTCCAATTGTTCGGATGCAACCACAAGCCCATCTTGGCACGTGATGCCGACGATAAAAGTCATGCGCGGCCTCCTGAAGGGAAGCCGACGACGAAAATCTGGCAGAAGCGGCTTCGGGAGCAATTAGACGCCCCCTTTTCCACTTTTGTCAAAGTAATAATCGTGGGAAATCTTCTGTGGAAAACTCGATTTGAAGAAGAATCTGGGGGCAATCTTAAAAATTGACCCGGCGCGATGGGAAATTTCGGGTGTTCAGTGACTCGGCACGGCCCGTTGCGCGACCAGGTACACGGGTTCAGCGAGCGAAAAAGTAAGTCTCCGTCCCTTTTCCAAATGGATGACGGCAGGCGAGTTGTCGTTCAACGGAGATTGACGGGCAAAGAGACTGGCGGTCTGAATCGGGACGTCCACTCCGGCAATGTCAACCGATGCCAGCGCCAAGCGGACATAGCCTTGATTGCGCTTGAGTTTCGAGGTACGCGCAGACTCTACGCGCCCGGACACCATGGTTCCACGTGGAATGACAGTATTGCCATCGATCACCACCGGCTCAGCGACGACGGCTTCGAAGGGATCGCTGGGTTCCGGATGGTCCACTGAAATGGGCGTCTGCAAGCGCACGTTGATCAGAGTACCTGCCGGCAGATTCTCGCCATCATGGAAGGGCAGACTGTTCGGCGACGCATCAGCTTTGCTGCCGGCAACTGTGAGTTCTCCAGTGGCGTTTTCGGGTTTGGTTCGTTCGGCCTGAAACGGTGCGTGCGGATCCGCCTGGGCAGAGACGCCATCGCCGGGCACGGTAACCGGGCGGGAGCATCCCGCTGCCAGAAGAGCCAATGTAAGCGGCCCGGCTAGCAGGATTCGACGCGTCAGCGATGTAGTCATCCGCCTCATAGATTCTTAGTTGTAAGTGGCAAGCCGAATACCAGACACAGTGTCACCAAATCAACGACTTGGCGATGGCACTTTCGTGTGGTCTGTGTATATTTTTCCTGCAGATTCCTGCCTAAGTACTTTTCGTAGCAATAAAAAACGCGGAAGGCCATGGCGCCTTCCGCGTGATAACTGGCTTGATTACACCCTGTTTATTGCTTTTTCCTTGGCTTCCTGGGAGCGGCCTTTCCTGTCTTCTTCTTGGCTTCGCTCTCCCGGCCGCCGATTAAGCTCAAAGCGTCAGTGGAATTGAACGGGAACTGCTGGACTGACTTTTCCGTCTGTCCGGCAGAGCTCAGAGTGACGTCCACCCGGCGGTTGCTGGCCAACTTGATGACAGCAATTCGAGCCAGCGCCCGCTTGCGCTCTTCGGTAGTCAGGTCAGTGTTCTGCTCGATCGACTGCTTCACCTCGTCGCTGGTCAGGTTGTGCTGCGCCCCGAAGGCTTTGGTTTCGATGTCAGCCTCTGGAACTCCTTGCGCGACAAGGAAGCCCTTTACGCGCGCCACCCTGCGCTCGGATAGCGCCTGATTAAACGCTGCCGCGCCGCGAACGTCGGCGTGGCCTTCGAGCACGAGGTGGGCATCAGGTTTGGCTTCAAGATACTTCTTGAAGTCAGTAGCCAGATTCAACAGGATCTTCTGTTGGCTGGGCAGCAGGCCGCCATTGGGATCTTTCGGCGTCGGCTGCGCGGTCGCGAAGTAGACACTGTGCAACGCTAAGCGCGCTTCCAATGCCTTATCGACCGGAGGAGGCGGCGGATTTTCGATGGTGAGCTGGGTAGATGCCTGGCCCGTCAAGCCACGGGAGTCGGTGCAAGTCGCACTAACCGTCACCGGGCCCGGAGGCAGCCCGGCTGTGTTCAGGGTGGCGGAGTTTCCGGACCCAGACACGGTGCCTACCGTTGAAGTCCAGTTCGCCACCGAGACCGGGACGCCGTCGGGACTGGTGCAATTGGCCGACAGGTTCACCGATCCACCGGGAACAAGGCTGGTGGGGCTCGCTGAGAGTGACATCGTCGGAGGATTCTTAGGCGGCAGCGGCTTTACCGTGTAATTCGCGGTGCAACTCGCCTCGTTGTTTTTCTTGGCCTTTGGATCGGTGACTTTCGCGGTAACCGTATAGTTGCCGGGAGCTACATTGTTGGTGTCGATCGTAGCCGACGTATCCTTGCCGGTCACCTGGCCACCATTCCCACTCCAGCTATACGTGACGGTGTGTTTTGGGTTGAAGTTGCTGGCGGTGGCTGTCGCCGTAATCGGCTCTCCCACCATGACTTCCGTGGGTTGTACGGAGCAGGAGGCAGCGGGCACGGCTTCCGGAGCACCGCCCCAGCTGAACGTCAATCCGGTACGCAGCCTGACACCCTGTTCGGAGGGCCGCCGCAGATCCGGAAACGACGGAGACGCGAAGTCCGGGTAGTGCTGTCTGGCCCAAACGTAGTCCACTTCGAAGATTCGAAAAGCGATGGACTTGGTAATGGGCAGTTCCATGCCGCCGCCAAGAATGGTTCCAATCCCGTTCGGTTCGTTCAGGCCGCTGACGGAAAGACGATTGAGGCCAACCAGCGCATGCAGGAAAAAGTTTGCATCGTCGGTCCGCCACATGAACCGAGGCCCGACGGAGACAGTCGTGACGTCGTTCCCGTTATTCCAGTTCTGTCCTACGTCGAATTCGGCTCCCCAATGCGGATCGAAATTGTAGGTGAAAGCCCCTCCGACTCCCTTGCTCATATCAGGAACTTTGAACGGAGTGGGATTGTTCGGATCGCCGAATGGCGCCGGAACGGAGATGCCAGGATGCAGGTATTGATAGCCGACAAAAATATCCCACTTCGGATTAGTGTCGCTCTGGGCCAAAGCTACTGAGGAAATCAGAACTACCGTGACAACTGTGAACAGGCTCAACAACGCTGTTCGGGGAACTGATAGGCTCCTTAACATAACACCCTCCAAAATGACGCTTCGCTTGACGCCTTGCGCGATCAAGCGGTCACAGGAAGTAATTTGCTAATTGAGTGAAGAAAGACTTTCCTGGGAAACGCAAAATTCTATCTCACAGCAGCTTAAAGGGAAAGCGTAGACTGAAGGTATTGTCAGTTTTGGCAACCAACCGGTCCCGCGCGGTCTCAAATTGACGTCGAAGGTAAGTCTTCCCCGGGGAGCTAAATTGCACGATCTGGACCTTGCCGGGTGGAAACAGGCCGCGTATCTTGGAAAATCCGGCCCTAGTGCCGTCTCTGCGGAGAACCGGGCTTGGAATAGGTGAACGCCAGCAGCCAGGGCAAGCGAATGATCCATGAAAAAGTACTGATTGTCGAGGATGAAGAGAATGAGCGCTCGGGATTAGCCGAACTGGTCGGCTCCTGGGGCTATCGCGCCGAGACAGCACGCGATGGTGCCGAAGGTCTGGAAAAGGCTACGCAATGGGCGCCTTCCATCGTCATCACCGACTTGAAGATGCCGCGGATGGGGGGCATCGAACTGCTGGGCCATCTTGCCGAGCAGGCACAGACCATTGCCGTGATCCTGGTCACTGCCCAGGGAACGATTGACAGCGCCGTGCAGGCAATGCGCATGGGCGCATACGACTACATCACCAAGCCCATCGACACCAACCGGCTGCGCACCATCCTGTCGAATGCATCCGCGCTGCTGGGCACTCGCGCCGAACTGGAGGCGACCAGACGCAGGCTGCGCGACACGGGATCGCTGGGCCGGCTGAGCGGCGCGTCCCGCAAGATGCAGGAGATTTTCCGCCTTATCGAGATGGTCGCCCCGAGCACGGCGTCGGTATTGATCACAGGCGCCAGCGGAACCGGCAAGGAACTCGTAGCCCGGACGATTCATGAACTTAGCCCACGGAAAGACAGGCCTTTTGTGGCCATCAACTGCGCTGCGATTCCGGAAACGCTGATGGAAAGCGAAATCTTCGGCCATGAAAAAGGCGCTTTCACCGGCGCGCTCGAACGACGCACCGGGTGCTTCGAATTGGCCGAGGGTGGGACGCTGCTGCTCGATGAGATTGGAGAGATGCCGGTCGGGACCCAGGCGAAACTGCTGCGCGTTCTGGAAGATCGCAAGTTGCGCCGCTTGGGCAGCAAGGTCGAAACCTCGGTAGATGTGCGCGTCCTCGCCGCCACCAACAAAGTTCCCGACGAAGCCGTCTCTCGAGGCGAGTTGCGCAGCGATCTCTATTACCGGCTGAATGTATTCAACATTCACATGCCCCAGCTGCGCGAGCACAAAGAGGACATTCCTTCCCTCGTGGAGTTATTGCTCGCCGAGATGAGCGGTAAGCATGGACGCAAGGTTACGGCAGTCAGCGAGGCGGTGCTCAACCAGTTCAACAATTATTCCTGGCCGGGGAACGTGCGCGAACTGCGCAACACGATTGAACGCGCGGTGATCGTCTGCGACTCCGGGATGATCGAGACAAAACATCTGCCGCCAGGATTCGGGCAGGCTCCTCTACGAACAGCGGCCAACGATCCGGATGCCGTCCGGCTGGGAGTCGGCACCACCGTAGAAGAGGCGGAAAAGATGCTGATCCTCAAGACGCTGGAAGCAACCAGCAATAACAAGACCCGCGCCGCCGAGATCCTGGGAATCAGTTTGAAAACGCTTCACAACAAGCTGAAGGAGTACGGCAGCGCGACGCCGGAAGGGGTTGCGGGCAAGGAAGAAGTGCCCAGCAGCTAGGCTGCCCGGACGGTTCACCGATTTTTACGATGCGACGCAAAACCATCATCGTGCTGGTCATCACTCTCATGGTGACCGTCATGGTAACGGCGTTCTCCTATCTGTACATCTCGCAGATTCTGCGCTTGCGCATCGCCAACGCCTACGAGACCGCAACCAGCCTGACCCTTCAACTCAGATATGCGGCCAACAATGCGGTCCCCGATTTCAGCAGCACCTCGGTCGACACCAGCAATCCCGTCGCCCTCAGAAACGCATTGACGGAATACATTGAAACTGACGTTGATCTGAACAATCTGCTGCAGTCCGATCCCGGCGACTGGCGGTACGTCCTCGACGTTTCCATTGTGGATACCACTGGCAAGGCGCTGCTCGATACTAATGCCAGCCTGGTCGGGAAAGTGATTCCGCCGCGCCCCGATTTCGAACAGATCGTCAAGGCCCGGTTCCGCGACCAGATTCGCCTGGTGTTCAGTCCGGCCGCAGTTTACGACGTGACCTCTCCATTGGAACTTAACGGCACCCCATTCGGAACCATTCGCATTGGAGTACAGACTCTCTTTCTGAAGAGTGAAGTGCAAGCTCGCCTCATGCGTGCTCTGTACATCTCGGTTGCCCTGATCTTCATTTCGCTGCTGCTGGCCGCCGGCATCTCCAACCTGGCTCTGGGTCCCCTGGAGCAGATCAGCCGGAACCTCGACAGCGTCACAGCCGGAGAAGCAGATTTGTACGGAGACGAGTCCCAGCATGATGAATACGGCCTGGTCACGTTGAAGATCGCCAATCTCGGCCGTCAGATCCGCGACAGCAAGGAGATTTTCTCCGCACTCAAGGACAATGTTGATCAACTGATGTCGAAGTTGCAGGATGGCCTGATGCTCTTCGCACGCGACACCCGCGTAGTCCTGGTGAGTGCTCCGGTGGAATCTTTTCTGGGACGCCCGCGGGGTGACCTTCTCGGTCGCAGCGTAGAGGAGATTTTTGATCGGAGGTCTCTGCTGGGAACGGCTCTGCTGGATGCATTCGAGCGCCGGCGGCCCATCGCGCTGCGCGAGTTTGAAGCGGCCGCAGGCAGGCGCGTGCAGGTGTCGCTCGACTTTGTGCAGGAGAAGAATTCGCAGATCGGCGCGCTTGTGATTATGCGCGATACGGAATCGGTGCGGCGCATCGGCGACGAGATCGAGATGTCACGCCGACTATCCGCCAGTGGGCGCCTGACCCGCGGCGTAGCCCACGAGGTGAAGAATCCCATCAACGCGATCGTGCTGCACTTGCAGCTTCTGCGCAACAAACTCGCTCAGCAGGAACCCGACACCCGGCGTCACATGGATATCATCGACAGCGAAATCCGCCGCCTGGATCGCGTGGTACAAACCCTCGTGGACTTCACGCGACCGCGTGATCTGCACTTGGAAGAAGTCGACCTCCGGCGCTTGCTCGAAGACGTCGCCCAACTCGCTGCCCCCGATGCCGAGCAGCATGGGGTCACCATTGAGCGCCATTTGCCGGAACTCCCGCTGCCCGTGAAAGTGGATGTCGATCTGATGAAGCAGGCCATTCTCAACGTCGTGATCAACGGAGTGCAGGCGATGCCGCAGGGAGGCTTGCTCACCATGTCAGCACGGCGCGAAAACGGCATCATTGTCGCCGAGGTTCAAGACCAGGGCGCCGGAATTCCGCAGGAGATGCACGATAAAATTTTCGAGCTTTACTTCACCACAAAGAAGGAAGGCAGCGGTATCGGACTCGCCCAGACTTATCAGATCCTGCAATGGCATTATGGGACGGTGGATTTCGAATCGGCCGACAGAGCTGGCACCATTTTCCGCTTCCAGATCCCGGCCAGTGCAAGCCCGGCAGCGGATCTCCATGCTGATTATGCTGCCGATGCCGCTGGTTCACCGCGCGGTGATTGAATCGCCTGTTGCTGCCAGGAATTTTCGTCGGGAGAATCCAGAACAGCACTCACGGCGGAAGCGTAAGATAGGGTAAGAATTGGAATCTCAGCCCGGGAATTCCCGTATGACTCTGGCCGTCGTTCTCCTGCTGTCCTCATTTACTTCGAATCCAGCGGCTACGTTCCAGCCGAAACCTCAAGCTGCCCAAACGGCAGAACCTGCGATCCAGTCTGCGCCACAAACGGAACAGCAGACGGCGAACCCGCAGGCGCAGAGCGCACCGTCTGAGACCAAGCCTTCCAGTTCCGCACAGTCTCCGGCAACGTCGCAAAAGACTGCCACCACAAAACGAAAGCATCACAAGAAAAAAGTTGCGTCATCGAACTGCGGCGTTCGTCCCATGCCCGCGCAACCCGCCACTCCGGCCTCGAATCCCCAAGGGGCCAACCCTCAAAGCACGTCACCAGCCGATCCGGCTCCAGGAAGCCCTACAGCATCAGCATCGGGACAGGCCGGAACTGCGACGGCAGCTCAAGACTGTCCTCCGAAAAAGACCATCGTCCGACATGGAGGAACATCCGAGCCAAGCATCCAGCTGGCCGGAGGACCTACCGATAGCCAGGCGGCTCACCAGCGCGACGTGGTGAATCAACTGTTGGGCGTGACGGAGAACAACCTTAAGAAGGTGGGCGGGAAGCAGCTCAGTTCCAACCAGCAAGACACGCTTTCTCAAGCGCGCGTTTTCGTAAAGCAATCGAAGGACGCCATCGCGTCCGGCGATCTCGACCGCGCCCGTACCCTCGCGTGGAAAGCCGAAACGCTATCTGAGGATTTGATCAAGCCGTAACCGCGGCGGATTATCGGCTCTTGGCTCGGGCGTTGTTCACCTTACCCAACAGATCCTGCGACATCGCCTGGAACGGACCCGGAATTTTCACCGCTTCTGTGAGCACTTCGCGAGCCTCGGTAAGCTTGTTTAGCTTGCCATAGGCGAATCCCAAGCCGTACAACGCGCGCGCATACTGCTGGTCGTCTTGGCCCTTTAGCAACCCGGAGGCAGTCTTGAGTTCCGGAATTGCCGAGGTCGCCTTCTCCTGCTTCAGATAGGCCCAGCCGATCGTGTTGTACGCTGCTCCTGCGGAAAGCTTGCGGGTCTTGTCTGCATCGGGAGCATCGGCTTTGGCAACTTCAATCGCCTTCTGGGCGTAGGTGATCGCCTTTGCCGAGCTACCCGCCTTTGAGTCGTCGCCGTAATAATTGGCCAGCAACAGCAGCGCCGGCAGCGAATTGGGATCGGCAGCCAAAGTTTTTTCTCCAAACGACAGCAATCGCTCGCGATCGTTGAGCTGCCCCGGGCCCAAGGTGTACATCGCGTAGTTGGAAACCTGCGGACCATACTTCGAATCCGGAAACGCCGCCGAGAACTTCTCGATCTCCGCCATCCGGCTCTTGGGATCGGTCTCAGTAGTGATGACGTTAAAGCCGCTGGCTTCCAGAAAATCGCAGTTGTTTTGCGAGGTGGCTTTCTCTTGCCCGACCTTCTGCGCAAAGTCTTCGTCGCTCATGCCTTCCGGCTTGGGCTGTTTGGCGATCGAGCGGCAGATCTCGCCGCCTTGCGCGGCATAGTCTGCCAGCTTCGCATTTTGCTTGGCCTGTTGCGCCAAACCGGCCTGCGACACCAGGATGTCGAGATTGTGAGGAGAACTCGCGAGAGCCTTGTCCCCGTAATCGAGCGCCTTCTGCAGATCTCCGCTGGCCTGGTACGCCTGCTCGAGCTGCCAGTTTCCATACGCCACCGCCTCCGGGTTGGAGGAGAATTTCTGCACGAATTCCTGGTACATGGCCAGCTTTTTCGCCTGGTCCTGCTCGTTGGTGATGGCTTGCAGATCACGATCTTCGTCAGTCCCCGCGGCAATTACGATGTGATCCACCTGGGCGCGAGCTTGGGAAATCAGAAGCACAAAAGAAAAAGAAGCGGCGAGAAGTAACGATCCAAAACGGCGTGGCATAGTCGGCCTCCGGATACACAAGAGATGACTGGATTTTCTTTCAGCACGCGAATCCTAGCGCCGAATGCCGCCTTGGCGCAAGGTCTGTCATCACAAGGATGGCTTGTCTTTACCAAGGAGGCACGGAGACACGCAGAAATATGAGGTGGGGGCTGCACGTTTGAAACCGCATGCCTGGCCTTCAATTTTCCTCCGTGCCTCAGTGCCTCCGTGGTGAAATCTTCCTGCTAAAGTAGGACGATGCGTGCCAGTTGGCGCAAGGTCTGCCATCACAAGGATGGCTTGTCTTTACCAAGGAGGCACGGAGACACGCAGAAATACAGGGTGGGAACTGCACGTTTGAAACCGCATACCTGGCCTTCAATTTTCCTCCGCGCCTCAGTGCCTCCGTGGTGAAATCTTCCTGCTAAAGTAGAAAGATGCGTGCCAGTTTCAGCCATCTTCCACTGCGTTTCGTCTTTGCCGCCAACCTGGTGTCGATGATCGGCAGCGGGATGAACTCGGCTGCAGTGGCGTGGTACGTTCTGCAGGTCACGCACTCGGAGATGGCACTGGGGACTCTGGTTGTGGTTCAGACGATCCCCGCCATGCTCATGCTTCCCTTCACCGGCGTGATTATTGACCGCGAAGACCGCCGGAGGCTGGTGATGTGGCTGGACGCGTTGCGCGCCGTCATTATTGTGAGCGTCGCCATTCTCGCGTTTTTGCACCGGGTGCAGGTCTGGGAACTTTACCTGATGAATACGCTCGTGGCGGCCGGATTCTGGATGTTCTGGCCAACGATTACCGCGCTGATCCAGGAACTGACGCCTGAGGGCGGATTCGTGCACTCCAATACGTTTTTGCTGGCAGGAGTGCAGGGTGGCTGGCTCATTGCCGGTTCAATTGTCGGCTTCATGTACAACCATATCGGCCTGGGTGGCGTGCTGATCATCGACGTTTCCACCTACGTGGTCTCGTTCCTCTGCTACTTCGCGGTACGCAAGGGACGCCACGTGGTGCTCCGTCCGGCGGAGTTGCGCGCTGATATTGTTGCCGCCGAAAGCCAACTCAAGCGCTTCTGGCTCGAGATGCGCGAAGGTCTTCACTTTCTCCGCGATCGTCGCGCGGTCATTCTGCTCGGCATCAGCTGGGCTCTCTTCCTGGGCGCTATGTCTACCGGCGGAGTCGTTACTCCTTCGCTCAGCGAACGCGTGTTTCACGCCGGCCCCGTAGGCTATGGCTGGCTCAGTGCCGGATGGGGCACGGGCGCCTTCATCAGCGTCTTGTACGCCCCGTTCACCATTTCTCGTCTCGGCGGACGCCGAACCGTGGCCTTTTCGATGGCGGTAATCGCAGTGGCGATCGCGTTCGCGCCGATCGCCCGGTATCTCGCGCTCGCCATTGCGGCCTATTTCATCATGGGATCGGGACGCGGCGTCGGCGGCGTGGCCATGAACACCAGCCTCATGGAAATGGTTCCGCAATATCTGATGGGACGCGTACAAAACACGTTCTACTTTGGCGGAACCCTGCTGCAAGTCGTGCTCGCGCTGATAGTCGGCGCGGTCGCGCACAAAGTGAGCTTGGTGGTTGGCTTCGCCATTCTTTCAGGCGTATACGGACTGTCCTTCGTCGCGTCCAGCTTGCCGGTGGAAGCTTCGATCGGAGAAGAAATGGCTGCAAGATAAGCCGATTTCACCACGGAGGCACAGAGACACTGAGGAATACGTTGCGGATTCCTAGGTGTCCCTTTAGTCATTCTGATCTGAGTTATTTTCTCCGTGCCTCCGTGCCTCCGTGGTAAAGCCACACGTCAGGCTGGTATTCTTCCCATTCCTAAGGAGCGGACATGTCTTCTGACTTGCAGGGGCGTAATGCCGTCGTCTTCGGGGTCGCCAACAAGCGCTCGATCGCGTGGTCGATCGCACAAGGATTGCACGCCGCCGGCATGAAGCTGGCGATCACCTACCAGAACGAGCGGCTGGAGCAGGAAGCCAAGGATCTCATCCTCTCGCTGCCCGGCGCCGAGGGCTTCATGTGTGACGTCTCGAAAGACGACGAAATCGCCCGGCTCTTTGCCACACTCAAAGAGCGCTACGGCAAACTGCACACGCTGGTGCACTCAGTTGCGTTTGCGCCAGCCGACGAACTGAAAGGCGACTTCATCAACACCACCCGCGAGGGATTTCGCGTCGCCATGGACGTCAGCGTCTATTCGCTGGTCGCGGTATCGCGCGCCGCGGCCCCCCTGATGGAGGACGGCGGCTCAATCATGACCATGACCTATTACGCTTCGGAAAAAGTGGTGCCCCGCTACAACGTGATGGCTGTCGCCAAAGCCGGGCTGGAATGCACGGTTCGCTATCTTGCCTTTGAGGTGGGCAAGAAAAAGATTCGAGTGAACGCCATCTCCGCCGGCCCCATCAAAACTCTGGCGGCCCGAGGCATCGCCGGTTTCGGAGACATGCACAAATCCCATGCCGAGCGCGCGCCGCTGGGACGCAATGTGGAAGTCTCGGAAGTAGGCTCGACTGGAGTCTTTCTCGCCTCCGACGCCAGCAGCGGCATCACCGGCGAAACCATCTACGTCGACTGCGGCTACAACATCATGGGATTCTAAAAGGTAGCGCCGGCATCCTGCCGGCTGTCGCGAGGGCGTCTCGCCCTCGTTGTGTCGGATTAAGAAGCCGCGGACGAGTCTTACTTCGAACCGCAATTGACGCGGTATACTCCTGACCCATGATCCTTCGCTCCCGAGTCTTACCTGCCCTTCTCTGCGCCACCGCCTTGCTGCTTCCCCATGCGACTGCATCGCAAACCGCATCGCCCTCTCGCGCAGCCTCGATTTTCGATTCCATGCCCGACGCGAAAGGGATTTCGCAGGCGGTAATCTCGCCCGATGGCAGCCACGTCGCCTACATTGTTGCCGGCAAGCTGACCGTGGCCTCCGTCGAGAGCGGCTCCTCGCAAAACGTCGCCGTAGAAGGCGATATGTCTCTCCGCAGCGTCTGCTGGTCCTCCGATTCCAAGCAACTGGCCTTTCTCGCCGATCTCACGGGAACGGCTCCTGCAGCCCAAGTGTGGACCGTTGCACCCGGAACCAGTTCTCCGACTAAGCGAGTCGAATTGAAAGGTAACGTGGACGCGCCCAGCTTTTCGCCCGATGGCTCGAAGCTCGCGGTCCTCTTCGTCGAAGGCATGCCACGAAGCGCAGGTCCTCTGCAGCCCATGACTCCGCTCGCCGGCGTCGTGGGTGAAAAGATTTATGAGCAGCGCCTTACGACCATCGATCTCGCCACCAACTCGGTGTCCCAGGTCACTCCATCCGACATCTACGTTTACGAATATGACTGGTTGCCCGACGGTCGCGGGTGGGTAGGTACCGCCGCCCATGGCTCCGGTGACGCGAACTGGTATGTCGCTCGCCTTTACCGCATCGAAGCGCACTCGGGAGAAATGAAAGAGATTTATGCCCCGAAGTTTCAAATTTCCGAACCGCGCGTCTCGCCTGATGGCAAGAACGTGGCCTTCATCGAGGGCCTGATGAGCGATGAGGGCTCGACCGGTGGAGACATCTTCGTGGTTCCTGTTGAAGGAGGCGCCGCTCGCAATATCACGCCCGAAATTCACTCGTCTCCTTCTTCCCTGACCTGGACCGCCTCCGACCGCATCACTTTCGCGGAATACATTGACGGAAAATCAGGATTCGGTAGCGTTAGCGCGTCCGGTGGCGAGCTAAAGAGCCTCTGGACTGGAGATGAGTTCATCGGCACAACCCCCTCGCCGAGCGCCTCGTTTTCGCGCAATGGGGCAATGAGCGCCGTCGTACGCCAATCTCTGAGCGCTCCGCCTGAGGTATGGGCTGGTGAGATCGGCATCTGGAAGCAGATCACGATCCTCAATCGCGAGGTCAAGCCTGCGTGGGGAGACTCGCACAGTTACCACTGGACCAACGGCTCCTCGCGCCTGCAGGGCTGGCTGATGTTTCCCAAAAACTACGATGCCGCCAAGCAGTATCCGCTGGTCGTAAATGTGCACGGCGGGCCGTCGTCGGCGTGCGGGGCGCGCTGGGACCCTCGCATGATGGGCGCGCAGTCCGCCATGGGGTACTTCGCTTTGTGTCCCAACCCGCGCGGAAGTTACGGCGAAGGCGAAGCGTTTACGCGCGCCAATGTGAAAGATTTTGGTGGCGGGGACTTTCGCGACATCATGGCCGGCATTGACGCCATCATCAAAGAGTACCCCGTCGATCCGCATCGCCTCGGCATCCGCGGCCACAGCTATGGCGGATACATGACGATGTGGGCGGAAACCCAGACGCATCGTTTCGCCGCCGCGGTCGCGGGCGCTGGGCTTTCGGATTGGCTCAGTTATTACGGTGTTAACGAAATTGACGAATGGATGATCCCGTTCTTCGGCGCTTCGATCTACGACGATCCCGCGGTGTATGCGAAAAGCGATCCCATGCATTTCGTCAAGCAGGTGCAGACGCCCACTCTGATTCTCGTTGGCGATAGCGACGGTGAAGTCCCCATGGAACAATCCGTTGAGTGGTATCACGCCTTGCAGACGTTGAAGGTTCCTACGGAACTGGTCGTCTACCCTCACGAGGGGCATGTTTTCGTGAATCAGGCGGACTGGCGCGATTACTTCGTGCGCGGGCTAGAATGGTTTGATGAGTGGTTCGCCAAAGCTCAAGGTGGAAGCAAGTAAGAAAGGTATGCAGCGCCTCATCTTCGGGATTTTCGCCGGCCTGATCTTGCTCTCGATGGTGAGGGAGTGGAGCATTCCCGCTGCCTGCGCGCGAGTAGTTTTCGTCCCCGCAGTTTCCCAGGAACTCCGCTAAGCTTCGATCCTGATTCTTCGCCCGCTCTCGCCGTCGCGTTCCAATGAGATCTCCAGATCGCGCTCCCGCTGCAGCCGCGGAAACTTTTCTCCCCACTCGATCAGCAGCACGCTGTTCTCGGACCGGAGGTCGTCGAGAGCAAGCGTTTCCAATTCGCGCAGAGTGTCTACGCGATAAAGATCAATGTGATAAAGCGTAGCCTGCGGCCCGCGATACTCGTGGACGAGTGTGAAAGTGGGGCTGGTAACGTCCTCTTCCGCAGCGGCGTCGAATGCAGCCGCGATTCCCTTCACCAAAGTAGTTTTGCCTGCGCCCAAATCCCCGCGAAGCAACACAAGCTTTGGGGGCGCGAGCAATTCCGCCAGCGTCCGCCCGAAGGCGATCGTCTCGTCTGGCGACTGCGACTTGATCTCGCGGATGACTTTGTTTGTGGAGGCCTGTCCGGTCACACCAACAGTATAACGAGCAAGAAAATCTGGGGACAAACCACCAAGGGCAGGAAGCTTCACGAAGGAATTCCTTGTTTGCTTTTCTTCGTGTACCTTCGTGTCCTTCGTGGTGAACTTAGATCGAGCGCAACCCGAGCGGAGTTCAGAATGAGGAGAACGCAGTCGACTTCATGCCCAGCGAACTGCGCGCGACAACGTGCTCCAATGACGTCCGCAGACGCCGATGGTCGTCGTCTTCGATGGCCACAAACCGGAACGGTTGCAGCACGCCATCGGAAAGGCTGCGCATCGGGCTGAGCGCCTCGGCCATGCCGTGTACCGGACCCGATTGTGTCTGGAACGCCACCTCGATGAAGTCCCCCTGCGATAGCGACTGCGCCAGCTGCAGGAGTCCGCCGGTTACGGAAATGGTTTGGAGTTTTGCCTTGGTGCGCCGGCCGTCTTCCAGCCGGATCGCCGCCAGGACCGTATCTCCTAGCGTGATCCGCGAAGCGCGCCGTGTGGGGTGCGGTTGGGGGAAGTGAGTCATAGGTCTAGAAAGAACTATGTCACTCGCGCTTGTTGAGTAATAGATTACTGAGGCCCCTTGTCCGAATTCCAAGCGGGGCAGGCGAAGCAGGGCCGCGCACTCCCTAGTATTTGAGCCACTTACACGATGTTTACTGATTCGTTAATTGGCCGCCAGTACAGCCTGCCCTTTCTGGAGCACCATGATCGTCTCGGCATTTACCATGTTGGGGATTCGGGAGGGTCCATGCTTCGGATCGTACCTTTGGCAGCTGTTGTGATGTTCTTGCTTACTGGCATGTCCATCGCTCAATCACAAACCGTGCACCCGCCGCTTCGCGTCGGAATCGTAGGCCTGGTCCACGGACACGTCCACGGATTCCTCGAGCAATGGCGCCATAGTCCCGAAATTGAGATCGTCGGAATTGCCGAGCCCGAGCGGCAACTGCTCACGGCGGCAGGCAAGAGGTACGGCTTCGCTGATGCGCAGCTATTCACGGATCTGGACGAGATGATCGCAAAGGCTCATCCGCAAGCCGTGCTCGCCTATACCAACACCTACGATCACCGACGCGTGGTGGAGATCTGTGCCCGGCGCGGCATTCACGTGATCATGGAAAAGCCGCTGGCCGTCAGCATTGAAGATGCGAAGGCCATCGCGAAAGCTGCGCACGCCGGCAACATTCACGTGCTGGTAAACTATGAAACCTCCTGGTATCGCAGCAATCACGCGGCTTACGATCTCGTTCACCAAGGCGCCATCCGCGACATCCGCAAAGTGGTCGTGCACGACGGCCACAAGGGCCCGAAAGAAATTGGCGTGCAGCCGGAATTCTTAGCATGGCTCACCGATCCCAAGCTCAACGGCGCAGGCGCGCTATTCGATTTTGGCTGTTACGGCGCCGACCTGATGACCTGGCTTATGGATGGCCAACGACCCATCACAGTCACGGCAGTGACTCAACAGATCAAGCCGGAAATTTACCGGCATGTGGATGATGAGGCTACGATCATCCTCACCTATCCGAAGGCGCAGGCGATCATTCAAGCTTCCTGGAACTGGCCATTCGATCGCAAAGACATGGAAATCTACGGGCAGACGGGATACGTGATCACAGTGAAGCGCGACGACATTCGCGTGCGTCGAAGCGAAGAGAAACCAGAAGAACAGGTAGCCGCCAAGCCGGTCGCAGCGCCCTACGACAACGAATTATCCTATTTGCGAGCGGTGATTCTCGATGGTGCGAAGGAAGATGCCCTGTCGTCTCTCGACACGAATGTGACAGTGACAGAAATCCTCGACGCCGCTCGCCGCTCCGCGGCAGAAGGCAAGACAATCACGCTACCGGAAATCACAGGCAAACCTTAACCGATTGTCATCCTGAGCGGAGCGAAGGACCCCATGAACGCGTCCCAACCGACGGCGTAAGAATTCTCTGTTACGTCATTCTCTGAAAAGGCCACCACACGGTAAGAGCAAATTCAGCGCTCCGGGGATGCTTCGCTCCGCTCAGCATGACAGGAATGTAGGAGACTGTAAGGAGTCGTTTAGTCACGCCCCAGAATCGAAGCACCCCTGCAAGATTCTTATCCGTCCCAGCGTACAAACTTCTCCTGCGCCGTACGCTGCGCGCTCCAAAATGCCTCGGGCAGACCGCGCAACAGATCCGTCGCGATCATAGAATGCTCGCCAACGTTCTCCAGCATCAAATCGGCCGCCAGTCCATGCAGATGCACGGCGGCACACACCGCCGGCATCACATCATTCGGATGCTGCGCCACCATTCCGGCGACCATGCCTGTGAGGATGTCGCCCGTGCCGCCAGTCGACATCCCCGGATTACCCGTCGTATTGACCCAAGCCTCGCCGTCCGCCGTCACAACAAGGGTCCGATAACCCTTCAGCACAACAATCAAGTTGTGCTCGCGAGCAAAATTACGCGCCACACCCAATCTGTCTTTCTGCACTTCCGCCGTGGAGCATCCTGCCAGCCGAGCCATCTCGCCGGGATGAGGCGTAATCACGAGCGTTCTGTCCGCGCCGTTCAATTCGCTGTTATGCCCCTGGAACGCGTTCAGCCCATCTGCGTCGACGACCATGGGAAGTTTGTGATTCGCCACCAGCGACCGCACCAGCGTGGCCGTGTGCGGATCGCGTGAAATTCCTGGGCCGATCGCCACCACGGTCATAGTCTTCAGCAATTCTTCAATGCGAACGCCGGCACTGGTCGCAATCGTGCCGCCGTCGGTTTCGGGCAGCGCCTCGGTCATGAGTTCCGGATAAAAACCCGCGACCGTCGCGAGCCCCGATTTCGCGGTCGCCACTGTTGACAGTCCCGCTCCGGCGCGCAAGGCAGAAATTCCGGCCATCGCTGCGGCCCCCGCTTTGCCTACCGATCCTCCAATGACGAGCACATGCCCATACAGGCCCTTGTTGGAGTCCGCACGCCTCGGAGCGATAAGAGCCGCGAAATCGTGGGCGGTGATGACATTCAAATGCAGAGACGAGACCATCGCCTCCGCCGGCGACCCGATCGGCGCTACGTACGTCGACCCTGTAGTCAGCAGGCTGAAGACATGCGCGGGGCGCGGAGCTGTGAACGTAATGATCGAATCCGCCCGCGCTCTAAGTCCCTCTTGCGGCGCCATTGCATCCGCGTCAGCGCCCGATGGAATGTCCACGGCAATCACGGGTGTCTCGCTCCGGTTCATCATATCGATGGCGTCCGCGTAAAGGCCCGAAACCGGAGGCTTGAATCCGGTGCCAAGAATTGCATCCAGATACAAATCGGCGGGCACGGAGAGGCGCACCCGATCGCTCTTCAGTTCCTCGCTGGAGTGAACGATGATCGGTGCCATCGGCAACTTGCTGTACATCGCCGCCGCATCTCCGCGCAGGTCGGCGGGATCGGCCAGCAGGATGACTTGAACCGTTTTTCCTTTCTGATGCAGCCGCCGGGCTGCGACGAATCCGTCACCGCCGTTGTTGCCCTTCCCGCAGAAAACCACGATCTTGCGCGCGGCCACATGGTGCGCCAGGACGTGCTCGGCGACGGCGCTTCCGGCGTTCTCCATCAGCGTGAGAGACGGCACGCCGTGGCGCTCGCTGCTGGCGCGATCGATCTCGCGCACTTCTGCCGCACTTACAATTTTCATGAGGAAGAGGCGGTCTGCTCCAGTTGCCGCAATTGCGCGGGCTCGCCCATGGCGATGAGGCAGTCGTCGGGCTCGATGCGCTCGTCGGGTGCAGGGTTGAAGCGCATGCCTTCACGGCGCTTGATGGCGAGCACGATCACGCCGCGCTCCTGGCGGATGCGCGAACTCTCCAGCGTCTTGCCGGCAAACGTTGAGGCCGAAGTGATATGAATCTCGCCGATCTCTAAATCCATTCCCAGATGTGTGGTTGCCGTATCGAGGAAGCTGACCACATGCGGCCGCAAGAGCGACTGCGCGATGCGTTGTCCGGCGAACGAGTATGGGGAGACCACGGAATCAGCTCCCGCAGTCAACAGGTGTTTCTCCGCGCTATCCTCGCTGGCCCGCGCAATGATTTTCAGCCGAGGATTGAGCCCCCGCGCCGTGAGCACGATGTAGAGATTGGTCGCGTCGGTAGTCGTAGCTGCAATCAGCCCACTCGCCCGCTCAATCTGCGCCTGCTTCAGTGTCTGCTCGACCGTCGCATCTCCCGCGACCACCAACCAGTTCTCCTCAGCGTAGCGCTGGCGCTTGGCCTCGGAATTTTCGACGACCACGAATGGAACCGGCTTGCGAGCCAATTCGCGCGCGACACTGCGGCCCACGCGTCCCATGCCGCAGATGATGAAGTGGTTCTCGAGGCGTCCGATTTCCCGCTCCATGCGCCGCCTTCCAAAGAAGCTCTGCAGCTCGAATTCTAGCAAAGCCTGGCTGAGCGCCCCGACTCCCAACAACAGTAACGACACGCCCGCCAGAATCACGAACACGTTGAAAACGCGCCCGGCATGCGACAGCGGATGCACTTCCTGATAGCCGATCGTGGTCAGCGTGGTGACCACCATGTAGAAGCCATCGAACCAAGTCCAGCCCTCGATGTAGTGATATCCCGCGGTGCCGATGACCATCACCAGCAGCAACAGCGCACCGATCGTTCGCAGATTGCGCAGGGATTTCATGAGGAAGCTGTCAGCTGTCAAGACCCACGACTATAAAACAAAAAGGCCCTCCGCGCTGTACGGAGGGCCCGCTGCATTCTTGCTTGATCAGGATTTCGGAGTGTTTTGAGCGGCGAGAACTTGCACCCGGCTATGTTTCTGGCCGTACGTGAAATAGACGACCAGCCCAATGATCAGCCAGATAAACAGGCGCGCCCAGTTGACCCAGCCCAGCTTGAACATCATGTAGCCGTTTGAGATCACGCCGAGGATTGGAACTAATGGCACCCACGGCGTGCGAAAAGGCCGAGGCTGGCCGGGATTGGTGCGGCGCAGCACCAGGACCGAAACCGAGACAATGACAAAGGCAAGCAGGGTTCCGATGTTCACCATCCTTCCGATATCGTCGATCGGCGTCAGGCTGCCGACAATGGCCGCCAGCAGGCCGACCAGAATCGTGTTTTTCCACGGCGTGCGAAACCGGGGATGGACATCGGCAAAAAATTTCTTGGGCAAGAGACCATCATTGGCCATCGAGTAAAGCACGCGGGTCTGCCCTAGCAGCATCACCAGCATGACGCTGGTCAGGCCCGCCAGAGCCCCCAGGGTGATGATGTGCGATGCGGTTGCAAGTCCCCGGTCCAGAAATGCGCGGGCAACCGGCGCCTCAATGTTGATGTCCCGCCAGGGGACCATTCCCGTCAGAACGCCGGCCACCGCAATATAGAGCACGGTACAAATCGCCAGTGATGCAATCATCCCGATCGGGAGGTCGCGTTGTGGATTCTTGGCTTCCTGCGCCGTCGTTGAGACGGCATCGAAGCCAATGTAGGCGAAGAATATGTACGCTGCACCCGCTCCGATCCCGGCGAAGCCATTGGGTGCATACGAGTGCCAGTCCGTACCCCAGTTGCCGGAGTTGATGTAGCGGGCGCCCAGGGCGATCACAAATAAAACAACCGACACCTTAATAACCACAATCGTCGCATTGAAGCGTGCGCTCTCTTTGATTCCGACCACCAGAACCGCGGTGATCACAAGCGCAATAATGAAGGCCGGCAGGTTAAATCCCACTTCCATCCCAAACCAGTGCGGCGCGCCCAATAATTCGTGTGCGCGCTGCAACAATTCCGGAGATTGCGAGCTGACAATCGCGCTCACTTTGTCTAGAAATGCCTGCGAGCCCGGCACCAGTGAGGAATCGGCGCTTTGTGCCATCTGCCGCGCCACCATGTTTTCCGCGGTCTTGAGTGCCGTCCAGTGATCGTAGGCCAGCCACAGTGGCATCCTGATATGGAAGATGTTCAGCAATTCGATGAAGTGATTCGACCAGCCCGACGATACCGTGCTGGCCCCCATGGCGTATTCGAGCGTCAGGTCCCAGCCAATGATCCATGCCAATAATTCACCCAGCGTGGCATAAGCATAGGTGTAAGCGCTGCCCGCTAGCGGAATCATCGCGGCGAACTCGGCGTAGCAGAGGCCGGCAAAGGCGCATCCCAGCCCCGACAAAACGAAGGACAAGGTAAGCCCAGGACCGGCATACTGGGCGCCCAGTCCAACCATCACAAAAATGCCCGCGCCAATAATCGCGCCCACACCCAGCGCGGTGAGCTGAAAAACTCCTAAGGTCCGTTTGAGGCTATGCTCGCCCGTTTCGCGGGCTTCTTCCATCAGCAGATTCAGCGGCTTCGTTGCCAGCAGATTTGCCATGCGTTTTTGTTTCTCCTGAGGTTCTACGCCAGTGCTCATGCGGATGTACTCCCGTGGCTCTTCGCGCTCCGCGACCACGCGTAATATACAGGAATCCCCAGCAGCACGACGATCAATCCCGGCCACGTGAATTGCGGCTTGTAGCGCAATAGTACGACATCAATGAATAAAGCCATCACAATATAAATGATGGGCAAGACCGGATACCCAACCGCGCGGTAAGGCCGCACCGCATCAGGATGCGTCCGCCGCAGCACAAACAATCCCACAATCGTCAGAACGTAGAACACCAGCACCGCGAAGATGATGTAGTCCAGAAGCTGGCTGTAGCTGCCCGAGATGCACAGCACGCAGGTCCAGACCATCTGCACCATCAGTGAAACCGCGGGTGTTTTGTAGGTAGGATGCAATTTGGCGACATTGCGAAAGAACAAGCCATCTTTCGCCATGGCGTAGTACACGCGCGCCCCGGAAAGAATCAGTCCGTTGGCGCAGCCGAAACCAGAGATCATAATGGCAGCGGCCATCAGCAGCCCTCCCGCCGACCCGAACATTTGCGTCATGGTCGCGGTGCCCACCCGGTCCTCCGCCGCATGACTGATCCCGCGGGCCAGAATGGTCGCTCCGTTTTCCACTCCGTTGAGCGGCAGCGCGCAGAGATAAACGAAATTGCAGGCGATATAGAGCGCGATCACCACGCCAGTCCCAAGCGCGAGTGATAACGGCAGGTTGCGGCTGGGGTTCTTCACCTCTCCGGCGGTGAACGTGACGTTGTTCCAGGCATCCGCGGAAAACAGCGAACCGGTCTGGGCCACAGCTAGAATCGTCAAGGTGCTGACCAACACGATCGGCCCACCAACACCAACTTGGACGGCGTGCTGCGCGCCCAATCCAGCGTTGTGCCAAAAATTGCCGTGGAAGTTTGCGGCCAGGGCTGCAGGATTGCGCCCAAATGCGAAACCGAATGCGGCCAGCCCTAACAATGCGGAAACTTTCGCCGCCGTGAATACGTTCTGAATCGCCGCGCCCGTTTTGACGCCGAAGATATTGACGACCGACAGGAAAATCACCAGCACGATCGCCATCAGGTTCTGGGTATTGATGCCGACATCCATGTTGCCCAACACCATCGAGCCCACATGAATCGGAGGAACTTTCCACAAATGCAGCACCCAGTGGGTAGAAGAAATCGACGGAAGGAAAACTCCCAGGAACTTGCCGAAAGCCACGCCTACCGCGGCAATCGTCCCGGTCTGGATCACAAGAAATAAAGTCCATCCGTAGAGGAATCCCCAGAGCGGCCCCAACGCCTCGCGGAGGTAGACATATTGCCCGCCGGCACGCGGCATCATCGCAGCCAGTTCGCCATAACTGAGCGCGGCCACGATGGTCATGAAACCAGTGATCACCCACGCCCCGATGAGCAACGCCGGGGAGCCCACCTCGCGCCCGATCTCAGCCGACACGATGAAGATCCCCGACCCGATCATCGAGCCCATGACCAGCATGGTGGAACTGGTGAGTCCAAGTGCCTTGACCAGTTCCTGGTCCTGTTGACTGTGAACGTCCCAGTCGCTGCGTGTAGCAGCCTGCGTCGTGGGTGTACTCAGAATTCCTCCGTAGCGCCGGCGTCCCCGCCGGCTGTCGCGAGGGCGTCTCGCCCTCGCACCCGTCCAGCAGCACCGACTTTACCGCAATATCCGCAAAAATTCTTCTGCAGACTTCCGCGGATCCCGTAACAGATCGGATATCACCGCCACCGACTCCGCCCCCGCCTCAATGACAGATGCCGCATTCCCCCGCGTGATGCCCCCGATCGCGACCAGCGGCTTGCGGGTCAAGGCCCGCGCCCTGCGGACCCCTTCGAGCCCAACTACAGGATCCGGATTTTCTTTGCTGGAAGTGGCGAACACGGGACCGATGGCCAGATAGTCTGCCGAAGTCAGGTCCGCGTCGCGCAGTTGCTCGGGATTGTGCGTGGAAACTCCCAGCCAGCAGTCGGGCCCTATGATCGCCCGCACCGATTCTGGAGACAGGTCTTCCTGCCCCACATGCACGCCGTCGCAATCCGCAGCCAGGCAAAGATCAGCCCGGTCGTTCATGATCAGCCGCAGCGAATCGCCGAGATGCGCCTTCAATTTTCGCGCCTGCTCAAGCATCATTCGGACAGTGCCGTTCTTATTACGGTACTGCAACAGCGTGCATCCAGCCGCTCCCAAAGCATCAGCGAAATCGAGCAGTTCGGTGGTATTCGAGAAACAGGTCGAATCAACAATGCAGTAAAGGCGAGGAAGCTGAATCATCGCCGGGCTCCCTCCACCTGCGCAGCGCGCGTGACAAATCCTTCTTGCCTATTGAATTCCAGCATGAGCGAGAAATGCCTCCACATCCGACCTGCACACGTCGGGAGCTTGATACCACATTTGATGCCCGGCATCAGGCAAGACGATGTTCTGACGGTTGGGAAGCAAACGCGCCAATTCTTCGGTAATCAAGGCGAGAAACGGGTATGACTTGGCACCCGACAGCAGCAGCGTCGGGGTAGTGATCTTTTGAATTCGTTGGGGCGGAATCTCCCGGAATAAAGTCCCATTCGTCATCATGACGTCCCATTCGTGGGCATCGCGAAGGGTCTCTTCCCGCGATTTTTCTGGCATCTTGTCCCACGCGTGCGGATCGTTGAAGACATAGTCAATAAATATGGCGACCCCTGCGTTGCGGTCGCCTCGACGAAATGCCTCTTGCATCGGCTTCACCATTCGGCGCTGGATGTCGTCGAAGGAGGCCTTTCCGATTTTGGCTTCGTCTCCCGGCAAATAAGTCAGCAGTGACACTGCGGGTGGCTCTGCCAACACCAGGGCGCGGACCAGGTCCTGGTGCCGGACAGCCAGAAACAACGCTGTGAGTGCACCGTAGGAATGACCGATAACAACCACTTTGCCGAGACGGAGTACGCGAATAAGGCCGGCAAGGTCTTCCGCATCCCCGATCGCGGAATAACCACGGCGTTCTGGATTCGAGTTGGGATAGTTGTAACGCCGGCTATATGCGATTACCCGATAATGCTGGGCAAAAGGACCGACCTCGTCCGCCCAATAGCCGCCATCGCTGAGAGACCCGTGGACGAAAACCACTGGTATGCCGGTGCCTTCTTCGACATAGTGCAGGACGATTCCGTTTCCGAGCTTCGCTTCTTTTACGTTAGGAGCATCATTGCGGCTACGGGCGGCCGCAGATATACAGAGAAGAAGCAGAGCGACCGCAATTACCCGCGCTCCCTCAGAGGTTCCCCGCACCATCAAATTTTCCCATGCGACGCTAGTTTCCGTTCTTCTTCAGGAACCGCTCAATGAATCCGGTATCGAAATTTCCCGCCCGGAAATCCGGGTCGGCCAGAATCTTCCGGTGCAGCGGGATGGTCGTGTAGATGCCTTCGACAATAAACATCTCCAGCGCCCGCGACATGCGCGAAATGGCTTCGTTACGGTCTTTCGCGCGCACGATTAGCTTGGCTATCAAAGAGTCGTAATAGGGCGGGATCACTCCTTCGGCGTAAGCAGCCGTATCCACCCGCACTCCCGTGCCGCCTGGAGGATGAAATGCCGTGATCTTCCCTGCCGATGGGGTGAATTTTTCCGGATGCTCGGCGTTGATGCGGCACTCGATCGAGTGACCGCGATGCACGATCGGACCCAGCAACACATCCCGCATATTCGCCCCTGCCGCGATCATGATCTGGCTCTTCACCAGGTCGACGTCGGTGACCATCTCGGTGACCGGATGCTCCACCTGAATGCGGGTGTTCATCTCGATGAAGTGCAGCCGCTTCTCCTGATCCATCAAGAACTCGATCGTACCCGCGTTCGTGTACCCGATTGCACCCAGCGACTTGCACAAAACTGCGCCAATCTGATCGCGCAATTCCGGGGTAACTTGGGTCGAAGGCGACTCTTCTAATAATTTCTGATGCCGCCGCTGGATCGAACACTCGCGCTCGCCCAGGCTCACTACGTTGCCGTGCTCGTCCGCCAGCACCTGAAACTCAATGTGCCGCGGATGCTCGACGTACTTCTCCATATACAAATCGCCATTGCCGAAAGCGCCCGCCGCCTCCGCCTGCGCCGCCTTGAACAGCCCCGGCAGTTCCTCTTCATTGCGGACGATGCGCATGCCGCGCCCGCCGCCTCCCGCTGAAGCCTTAACAATCACGGGAAAGCCCACCTGTCGCGCCCACTCGATCGCCTCGCCGTCGGACGCGACAATTCCGTCCGACCCGGGCAAAATCGGCACGCCTGCCTGCTTCATGGCAGCACGCGCCTTTTCCTTTTCGCCCATCAGCCGCGTGACTTCTGGCCGTGGCCCGATAAACTTGATCCCGCTCATCTCGCAGACTTCCGCGAAATTCGCATTCTCCGCCAGCAAGCCGTAGCCCGGATGCACCGCTTCGACGTTGGCAATCTCTGCCGCGCTGATGACCGCGGGAATATTCAGGTAACTATGCGCCAGCTGGGGCGGCCCGATGCAGATGGCCTCGTCCGCGAACCGCACGTGCAGCGAATTGCGGTCGGCCTCGCTGTAGATGGCGACCGTACGGATGCCGAGCTCCTTGCACGCGCAGATCACGCGCAGTGCAATTTCCGCGCGATTGGCCACCAGGATCTTCTTGAACATGAAATCAGCTTTCGGCCTTCAAAGAAAATGTTGATTGATGATGATTGATGCTGGAATGAGGACCAGGCTCCAAACGGACTTTCATTCCACCATCAACAATCAGCAACCAACAATGGGTGGGGCTGCAGAACTCCGACTTTCATTTCTTCGGCCGGATCACAAACAGTTCCTGGCCATATTCGATGGGCTGCCCGTTGGTCACCAGTTTTTTTACAATCTCGCCCGCCACGTCGGACTCGATCTCATTGAGCAGCTTCATGGCCTCGACAATGCACACGACCTGTCCGACCTCCACGCTGTCTCCCACTTTCACAAAGGGAGGAGCTCCGGGCGAGGGCGCCTCGTAGAACGTTCCCACGATCGGCGACTTCACCGTGTGCAGTCCTTCTTCCTTTGGCGGTTCTGCCGCGGCGCGTGGTGCGGCAGCTACCGGTGCGCCCGCCACCGGTACGGCTCCTACCTCGACGACAGGAGCGGCTGGCGGCACCGCGAAAAATCGCGGTTCACCGTGACTATGCACAATCGTGTGCTCGCCCGCTCGTTTGATCCGGACCTTGACATCGCCGCGCTCCAGTTCAAACTCGGCAATGTCCTTTTCGATGAGAAATTCGATGAGTTCTTTCAGCTCTTTTAGGTTCATTCGTATAAAGGTGGGACCGTTCGTCTTATCCCGCCGCGCACCCCAAGAGCGCGCGAAGAAGCCGGGCGGGAGATACTGCCCGGCCGTAATGACGCAGACTAGACCGCTAGAAATTCCTTGCCGGTCGGCGTCAGTACCTCACAACCGCCGGCCGTGACCGCTACCATGTCCTCGATCCTCACGCCCCATTTGCCGGGGAAGTATACTCCCGGCTCAATCGTGATGACCATACCGGGCTGCAGAATCTCCGGCTGGCCGCCTGCCACGCGCGGGCTTTCGTGAATCTCAAGTCCCACACCGTGCCCGGTCGAGTGGGTGAAATAACGTCCTAAGCCGGCTTTTCGCAACACTCTGCGGGCCGCTGCATCGACTTCGCCAACGGCGATACCGGGCCGCACCGCTTCGATTGCCGCTTGCTGCGCTTCCCGCACCGCCTGATATGCGCGGCGGGCCTCATCAGAAGCTTTCCCCACCCACACAGTGCGAGTCTGATCGGAACAGTAACCCGAAAGTATAACACCGAAGTCGCAGACCACGAATCCGCCCGCCGCGATGGCCTGATCGGAAGCGCGCCCGTGTGGCAGTGCTGACCTGGGCCCGGAAGCGATTATGGTCGGGAACGACATCTCCTCGGCCCCGCCTCGGCGCGCCGCCAGTTCCATCTCGGCCGCAACCTCAACTTCCTTCACCCCGGGACCTATTACTTCGACCGCGCGGTCGAATAACTTTGCACCCAACAGAACCGCCGCGCGGATCTGCTTCAACTCGTCTTCATCTTTGACCATGCGGGCGCGCTCCAGGATGGGAGGAGCATCCTTCAGCGCAATGCCCGGGCGAAGCAGGGTGGCTAGCCGTTTCTTTTCGGCGACCGTGAAATGTTCCGCCTCAATCCCTAGGGTCCATGCCCGTGCACGTTTGCGTCGCTTACCGAGAAATTCCGCAAGTGCCAGGAGCACATTCTGGCGCGCAATCACCACCTTCGCTGCCTTTACTTCGTGCCTCGCCTGTGTGTCGTAGCGGACATCACTAAAGAAAACGCTCCCGGACTCCTCCACGAGCAAAAAGCCGGCGCTGCCCGTGAATCCGCAAAGGTATCGAATGTTGGGAAGATGGCTGATGAGGAGTGCGTCGAACCGGGTGGTCGCAAGATGCTCCCGCAGCTTGTCCTGCCGAGCGTGAAAGTTCATTGCTGAAAGTTTAGCAGGAGCTTTGAGCGGCAACTAACGGCGTTTGACTTCACGGCTCAAAGCTCATAGCTCGCCGCAAAAACAAAACCGCCGGCCTGACAGGTTCTTCAGGCCGGCGGCTTTAATTTTTCAACACGCTGCTAGGTCTGAATGATGCGCGGCGTGATGAAGAAAATAAGCTCCTGGTTCGAGGTGGTCACCTGCGTGTGCTTGAACAGGTTGCCGAACACCGGGATATTGCCCAGCAGCGGCACCTGCGTGATGTTGATCGAGTTCTGCGTCTGGATGACGCCGCCGATCACCACCGTTCCGCCATCCGTCACCAGCACCTGCGTGGTGGCCTGCTGCGTGATCAGTTCCGGGTTGCCCTGTACTTCCTGGCCGAAGTTCGGCGTGGTATTTTCCACGTCCACGTTCAGGAAGATGGTGTTCTCTGACGTGATCTGCGGAGTCACCGTCAACCGCAGGAACGCGTCCACGTAGGTCACGGTCGGAGGACCACCCAACTGCGCCTGCGTCACGATCGGTACGCGCACGCCCTGTTTCACCAGAGCCTGAATATTGTTCTGCGTCACCACTCGCGGACGCGAGAGCACTTTCAGCAAGCCGCGCGATTCCGCCATGGTGAGAACCATGTCGATTCGTACGGTATTGCTGGCGTTCACGAATGAAAGTCCGCTCGACGGTCCAGTTACGGGCAAGTTTGAGAACAGAGGAATCGTCTGTCCGCCTGAACCACTGCCCGCCAGGGTGATGTATCCCGGAGACAGGCCGCCAACCGTGGTCGGCGAACTGCCAGCCGCGGAGGCTCCACCCACGGCGCTGTGCCCATCGCCCCAGCCAAAGCCGAACTGCGTGCCGATGTCTCGCGCGAACTGCCGTGTTGCCGCCACCACGCGAGCTTCGATCTCAACTTCCTGCGTCTTGCGATCCAGTTGCGTCAACAGGCGGTCGATCGTCGGAATCACCTTGGGAATGTCGTTGATGATGACAGCGTTGGTGCGATCGTCCGCCACCACATCGCCGCGCTGCGAGAGGAACTTCTTCACGGTAACAATGACGTCTTTCGCCTTGGCGTAGCTGAGGAAGCGCGTCACCGAAACCTTATCCACGGCCATGGCTTCCGATTCCACCTGCGCCCGGCGGGAATCGGCTTCGTGCTTCAGGGTTTCAACGGTGGCGATGCGGAGAACGTTGCCTTCCAGTTCCCGCGCCAGGTCGTTGTTCTTGAGCACGATATCGAGCGCCTGATCCCACGGCACATCGTCGAGCACGATCGTCAGCGTGCCGTGCACGTTGGGATCGAGCACCACGTTGAGTCCGCTGATTTCGTGGATGAGGCGGAAGAAATCTTTCAGGTCAACATCCTTCAGGTTGACCGAGATCGGTTCGCCTGTGTACTTCGGTCCAGTCGCTGCCGACTGCTGCCCGGCCTGGGCCTTCTGCTCGGCCGCCAGATTGACGGCTGGCTGAATGGCCGGCGCCGGAGTCGCCTGAGCCTGCGTCGCACTTGCGCTCACAGGAATCAGTTCCACAGCGGTCTTGTCGGAAAAACGGGCTGCCGCTTCCTCGGCACGAACCGTGGGCTGATCCGTCGCAGCGTCGTTCTTCGTGTCGTTCTTGGCCTGGTAAGAGGGCTGAACGAACACGTAATCGCTCGGCGAGGACGAGTCCTTCGCGGTAGCAGTTTCAGTGGTTGCAGGAGCGGGAGCGCTTGCAGCCGCGGTCGTGGCCTCGGGAGCCGCCTGGGCTTGCGTCTTGGCATGCAGCGTCAAGACCAGCTTGCCCGCCGGACCCGGAGTCAAGTCGTAGGCGCATTCCTTCTCGAGATCAACGACGACGCGGGTGATCGGATGCTGCTTCAGCCCATCCGTCCCAATCCGCACGCCTTTAACTCCCTCGGCGCCCACAGCGATGCGGTTCTGCCCAGTGGCCTTCACGGTCTCCGGCAGTTCCACCACCACGCGGGCGGGCGAGTCCAGAGTGCTGAGCTTCGGCGTCAATGTGCCTGTAGAGCTCATCTCGACCCGGATGTTGTCCGCGCTGCGGACTACGTTGACTCGATCGAGCTGGCTGGTTGTCTGAGCGGCCGCTGCCACTGCCACCCCCACCAACAACGATCCGAACATGCTCAGTTGTAGCTTTCGCATTTCGCTTCTCCCCACCCGCGGGCCTGGCCCGCGTGTCCTTCGTGCAACTTGAGTTCGGCGTCCCTTCTACGGAATCCGCCGTCTTGCTTAAACTGCCGGGGTAAAGATTCTCTTCACCACTTCACGGGTAAACGACTTGCCCAGCTTGTCCTGGATCGTCTCCTGGAACGTCACCGAGTCGCCCGTGATCTTCACCACGAAGCCGTTAAACACGGGATCGTTCTCCCGTAAGAAATAAGCCTTGTTCAAATTGTTGGTCACTACCGCGATGAAGCCTGAATCCGACTTCACCACCCCGCGGAGATTGATCGTGCCGATCTCCAGGCACTTCTTTCCCGTCGAGCACCCAGAACCGTGTTCCTGCACGACCGGGCTGAAGAATGGATCCCTCTTCCCTGACATCGCCCACTTCTTTTCTTCCTTGGGCTTCGGTGCCTCGGCGGGCTTCGCGGTCGGCGGGCCAGCTACGGTCACCGGCGACGCTTTTGCGGCTACTACCGTCTTGGCCTGTTGTTTGGTGTCGGCTTTCGGCGCCGGACCAACCGCCGGCTTAGCTACGGCTACGGCCGGAGCTGCCACTGGCTTTCCTGCTGCAGCCTTGGTTGCCGTTGCTGCCGGAGCGATCACCGGCTTCGCCCCCGCGGCAGGAGTTTTTGCCGCCACTTGCGGTTGCGCTGACGAAGCAGCCTTGGCTGCTGGAATCTTTGCGGCCGGAGCAGGCCCAGACTTGGCCACTGCCGTCCCTGCATCCTGCGTGTGCAGGATCAGAACGACCTTGCCCGCTGGCCCCGGAACCACGTCATAGGACAGCGCCTTCTCCAGATCCACCACCACGCTGGTGTTGGGAGGAGTGTTGCCGTCCATCCCGATGCGGACCCGCTTGACCCCGCCGCTGCCCACAGGAATCTTGTTCTGCGACGTCGCCAGGCTTGTTTCCGGCAGTTCGACGAGCACGCGCTCCGGGGTACTCAGCTTCGTTATATTCGGCGTCACGCTGCCGGTCGTGCTGATTTCGATCTGGATGTCATTGGTGCCCGGCACCACGTTCACGTGCTGCAGCTGGTTGTGCGCAGAAGCAGGCGCCGCCTTGGCCGGAGCTTTCGCTGCCGGCTTGGGTGCCGCAGCCACGGGGCTCGCCGCCGGCTTCTGGCCCGGTATGGCTACCGGCTTGACTGCCGGAGCGGGCGCGCCAGGAGCGGGTTTCGCCGTCTTGGTGTCGGTTGCCTGCTGTTGCTGCAGCGACTTCGCGACGCTGCGCGCGGTATCGATGGCGTCGGGGTTCTGTGCCCAGAGCCCGCCTGCCATCATTGCCATTGCCACAATGCCTGTCGTCAGCTTCATAGCCGTCCCTACTTCTTCGCCGCCGGCGTTCCGGGTTTTGCCCCGGCGCCCGTCGCGGGAGATGTCGAATCGTGACTGAAGTATGTGGTTGCCGTAAACGTCGCCACTATGCTCTCGTTCGGCGCGTACTGATAGGTGTGCTTCGCCTTCGCCCCGGCGGGATTCTTGGTCGTCGCCACCATCAAATTGCTGATGTTGATGATGCGCTCCAGCTTGCTTACCCGGTCAAAGAAATTGAGCACCGAATAGTACGGACCATCGATGTCGATATCGAACGGCACCTCGGTGTAGTACTGCTGCGGCCGGGTATCCTTGGCGGCATAGCGTCGCACTTCCACGCCCGCTTTCTGCCCCTCTCCGCTGATCATCGTCATGAAGGTGTCGATCTGCTTCTCGTCGGGGACAATGCGCTGCTCGATCTCCAGCTGCTGCTTGAGTTCGGCCAGCTGCTGGTCGATCTGCTTCAGCTTGGGCCGGTAAGACTCAAGCTCGTTGTTTTCCTTGATCTTGTCTTCCAGGGCGTGCTGATCCGCGGCGTTCTTCTGGTCCTGCGCCTTGAACACCACGAAGTACAGGGCGGCGGATACTACCGCTCCCCCCAGAACCACCACTCCCCACTGTTTGATCCCGGACAATTCGCCAAAGTTCGCCATAGGTCCGCCTCTACGACTTTCCCTTCTCGCAGGTCAAGGTGAACTGGAACGCCTGCATGTCCTTAATGGTTTCGTCCTGATACGTTTCCTTGATCTCGACGCTCTTGAAGAAGCCCGTCTTCTGCAGGTTCGCAATCAGGTTGGCTACGGCATCGGTACTGAGAGCCGTACCTTCCAGACTCACCTGCGGCCCGGTATCGTCCATCTTGCTCAGCCAGATGGCTTCGGTGTTGTTCACCGTCTCGCCCATCATTGCCATGAGGTTGACAGGGCCGCTGTTCTGGCCGGCACGCAGCTGGTCGATCACGTCCACGCGCCGCTTGTATGCATTGGCCTGGGTCTGGCGCTCCATATACCGCGCTTTCACATCGGCCAGTTCACGATTTTTTTGTTCGGCCACTTTCATCTTGGCGGCAATCTCTTTCGAGAGATGATCCAGCCGGTACCAGTACCCCAGGTTGGCCAGGCCGACCATCACCACTACCACCAGGATCTTCAGCTTGGGCGACCCCATATCGCCCATTTCCATCGTCGGCATCGAGGGCACCGCGCTGGTTGCGCGCTTGCCTTTGCCGGTTTCGAGCAGATTGATTTTGATCATAGGGATTCAAAGCTCCTCAAGGCCAAGCCCACCGCCACTGCCATCTGGCCCGGATTCTCCTCCACCAGTTCCGCCCCGTGCCCATCGGCCGGCGGCGTGACCCGCTGGAACGGATTCAGCAGTTCCACCGGCATCGAGAATTCCTGCCGTAACGCTTCCACCAGCCCAGGCACCTTCGACGAACCGCCCGCCAGGTAGATCTTCTCGATGTGCTCTCCCGCCGCGCTGGCACGGAAGAAATCGAACGTCTTCTGAATTTCCAGCACGATGATCTCGGTGACCTGCTGCAGAATCG